>Ga0081455_10000552_pt1 | contig 48660 bp, 47 predicted proteins | sample TabmetS3T2R1_FD_70207 | JGI IMG/M metagenome (GOLD analysis project Ga0081455, IMG submission 70207) | Tabebuia heterophylla rhizosphere microbial communities from the University of Puerto Rico - S3T2R1 | ecosystem: Host-associated > Plants > Roots > Rhizosphere ...
GATATTCAGCGCACGCAGGACGGTGTTCTCGTCGCATTGCACGACGATACGCTTGAGCGCACTTCGAACGTGGCCGAGGTCTTTCCCGATCGGGCGACAAATGGCATTGACACGTTCACCTTCGCCGAACTCCAGCAATTGGACGCGGGTGCTTGGTTCAATCGACGATTTCCCGAGCGCGGCCGAAAAACATTCAAGGGCCTTCGCGTGCTGCGCCTGGTAGACATCTTGAGTATTGCGGAAGGTACGCCGGTTCGGATGGGAATCTGCATCGAATGGAAGCAAGCGCATCGGTTCCCGGGCATAGAGGAACAACTGGTCGGGGAACTCCAACAACTTGGCTGGATCAAGGATCGAGGAACGACCGGGCGCGCCGAGGTGATATTTCAATCGTTCGATCCTGACAGTTTGAAGCGCCTGAAAGTTCTGGCGCCCCAGGTTCCCCGCATTCTACTAATAGACGAAATTCTCATGGGCAAGCATGGCTGGAACGGGGTTTTAAAAACCGCCGATGAGGTTGCGACGGGTCTGGGTACTTGGGGATATGCCTGGGCGCGTGGACCCGAATGGTCAGTCTCCGCCGGTTCTCGATATGTCACGAGGCGGGCATGGTACACGATAGAGGCGCACCGCGCGGGCCTGCTGGTGCATCCGTGGAGCATTGATGACTGGTGGGAAATGTGGGTGGTCAGCCTCGGCGGAGCGGATGGAATTTTTACGAATCGCAGCGATCTGGCCATGCAGTTCTATCACGGGGCATCGAAGCCGGACATCGATGGTCTGTGGCGGAAGCTCGGCTATTAGCCCGACATGGAGTCTCTTTGCATTTGCGAGCCCTATTCTGTGTAGAATCCACGCGTGCCATCGAACATCATCTCTTGCGAGAGCAAGCCATGAAAGAACGCTGCAGAGCGCACGATGGATCTGCGCTCATTCGGGACCTATGAGCTTCTACGACATCGACCTCGTAGCCATTGACGGCAAACCGCAGAAGATGGATGTCTACCGCGGCAAGACCTTGCTCATCGTCAATGTTGCGAGCCAGTGCGGTTACACGCCGCAGTACTCAGGACTGCAAACGCTCTACGACAAGTTCAAGGATAAAGGGTTTGTGGTGCTCGGTTTTCCCTGTAATCAGTTCGGACAGCAGGAGCCGAGCGGTGAAGTGGAGATCGGGCAGTTCTGCACCGCGAACTATGGCGTCACCTTCCCGATGTTCGCAAAGATCGAAGTGAATGGTGAGAAGGCACACCCCCTCTACAAATATCTGAAATCAGAGAAGCCCGGGATTCTCGGTACTGAGGCGATCAAGTGGAACTTCACGAAGTTTCTGGTCGCTTCCGACGGCAAAGTACTCAAGCGCTATGGACCGAGCGACAAGCCGGAGGCGATTGAGTCCGAGCTGGCAGCGAGGCTGTCGTAAAAAAGAAACGCACTAGCCTGCTTCCGTAGTCGCTCTGCGATTCGCGAATCGGCCGAAGACCAGCCGGCGTCGAACGGGGAGCCGGGGTGTCGAAGTGGATGACCAGCGGGACGTGATCCGAGGATCTGCGAGGCGGGCGGTCGTTGATCTGTTACTTCTTGAAGAGATCGTTCAAGGCGCGATGCGGGTCGTCAGGGCGCCCTGATGCCGACGACGTTTCGCGCTCCACTGTAGCGCGCAGAGAAAAGAACGTGCAGTCATTGCGAGCGCGCTTGTCGGCGATGCGTTCCGGGACAGCCTGGGTGCACTCAAACCGTTGGCCTGGGACAAAGTGGGTGCACTGCTGGCAGGCATGCAGTTCTGCTCGGCACTTGGGACACTGGCCAAACCCATCAGTAAACGAGGGGAGCAGTGTGCCGCAGTCGGTGCAGCGGAAGACGGTTCGACTTGGAAGCATCCCAGGCTGACGAGGGCCCGACGATCCCCCAGGCCGTCCTCCGCTCTCCTTTTCGGATTCGCGATACCCGCGCTGACCATACTTTCTGTCCGTCATGCCACTTCCCCTCACGTGTGGGTTCAGGCTACTCCAAAGCGGCCATGTGTTTCACTCAGATGCCGAGATGTATTCATGCTCAAGCGCCATCGGGCCTTTTTCTAGCCGCACATGCGAGATGATGCCCATTGCCACCGAGGGAAATGGTGTCAGGAACATTTTTGCTCGGTTCACACTGATCCATTCAGACACCGTCGAATGACCCCATGGCCCCAAGTCGGATCGTCAAGACCTGGACGTCGGTCACGGCTACATGGGGGCCCTGCCGCGTACCCGCTGGGGTGTGCCAGAACGTGCCGGCAGGACATCGCATCAGCCCCGTCTCAATGGTTCCCGAGAGGACGTAAACAAACTCGTTGCCCGGATGGACATGCGGCGGGATTACTGTGCCTGCCGTGAGATTTGCCAAGTGAATCGATCCTTGCGGGACCGGCTCTGCCAAGGGAAGTAGTTCCACGCCCGGTAAGAAGTCGATCTTTGACCACTGGGCGCGTGTAGAATCGACGAACGTTTGGACTTCAGACATGGCACCTCCTGCAGTATTATGTGAAGCTGATTGACTATATCAGAATTGTATTTCAACGCGACCGAGGAGAAAAAGCGGAGAAGAGGGGAAAAAGGGTCGAGAGTCTTTTGCCGATGAATAAAAAGGAGGCCAAATGAGCAAGGTGAAGGTCGCGGCGTTTTCGGTGTCACTGGATGGATTTGGTGCGGGGCCGAGACAGGATCTGCGGAATCCGCTAGGGGTTCGTGGAGAGGAGCTCCACTGCTGGTTTATTGATACGGACGTTTTTAAGAAGATGCAGGGTGAAGGCAACGGCAGGCATGGCATCGACAATGATTTTGCAGCACAGTCGATGGATAATGTGGGCGCCTGGATTTTGGGGCGGAATATGTTCGGGCCGGTACGCGGTCCTTGGAAAGATGAGTCCTGGAAGGGCTGGTGGGGCGATAATCCGCCGTACCACACGCCGGTGTTTGTACTCACGCATCATTCGCGCGCGCCGCTTACGATGGAAGGCGGGACCACATTTTACTTTGTCACCAACGGCATCGAGTCGGCGTTAAAGAAAGCGAAAGACGCGGCCAAGGGAAAAGACGTTCGGATTGGTGGCGGTGTAGCCACGATTCGTCAGTACCTGACCGCCGGTCTGATTGATGAGATCCATCTGGCTCTTTCGCCGGTCTTTTTGGGAGAAGGGGAGCATCTCTTTGCCGGCCTCAATATTCACGCTCTCGGGTTCACCTCCGTCAAAACCGTCGCCAGTGAAAAGGCCACGCATGTTCTGATTAAAAAAAAGTGAACGACAATTCCCTGTGGCTCATCGCTGCTTCGGCACAAATTCGCGATTAAGCCAAGGCCCAGCCGGCGTCGAACGGATGGCCGGGGCTGTCGATGTCGAGGACCAGCGGTGCGTGATCCGGCAAAGGTTTTCCCTTCCGCGCCTCGCGATTGATCTCGGCCAGACAACGCATCCGCTATTCGTGACCCACCTCAACTCGCTCCCCCCGCTCACCTTGGCGTCGCTTCTGATCGCGCCCTCATGAAAAAATCAACGCTTCGAAGCGAGACACTTTGTCCCTGTCTCTCAGACGAGTTATCCTCATTACGATCCGCAATTCTAGCAGAACCGAGAAAATCCATTTGTATACAGATCTATAAGTATTGTCTCAGAAGGCATGAGCCTTGCTCCATCTAATAACTAACTAATTTCTGAACCGAGCATCGAGCGTTGACACGTGCCCTTTGAGAAAGGAGGAAGGTATGACCTTCTCATTAAGGACCGAGACGATCGGCATCCTTCCAAACGCTCGTTCGTTTCTTAAGTGGAAGGATATTCACAATAGGGCGAGTCGATTGCGTCTGGCTGCAGTGTTTCGGTTGCGTCGCGCGGCCGTGCACCGAGTTGAATGGCGCACTACCTGGGACGCGGTCTGGGAAATGGTCCTCGTCATCAGTGTTCTCTTGAGCAGCCTCGGCTTTGTCTCTCTCGTCGTGACGGCTTATTAACCCTTCATCGCCAGCTTCTCGCTGCTTCGGCAGGCGCGACGCAATTCGCGAAGCCGCCGAAAGTCCAGCCGGGGATCGAACGGACATCCGGGGCTGTCGATATCGATGACCAGCAGTACGTGATCAACGCAGTATGCCCGCGAAATGAATCGAGATGGCGCTGAATTGCCCTGTCCACGTAGCAGGGTGGTAGCAAAATCCTTAAGTGACACACGCCTTGTTTAGATCACTGGGATCCGCTGAGGATACTGGCCAAAGAGCCGTCGGCATGGAGGCGCGCGATATGGTTGACGGCAACACCGTTATACATCGTGAAGGCGCCGCCAATGTAGACGTCTCTCGTGCCGTCTGGCAACGGAACGATGGTGAGAACTTCAGCATTCAAGGTAGGTTCTTGAAAGGTGGCGACCACCGCGCCATTTCGATTGAAGCGGAGCAAGCGGATGCGATTATTCGCAACCCCCGATACATAGAGGTCACCAGTTCCATCCTGAACTGGAGCAATCGAGAAGGTGATCATTGGGACGGCCGCTGTGAAGCTGTTGTCGAATGCACCGGTTTCGAATACACGGAATAGCCCAATCCGACCGCCAATATAGATGTCCTGCGTGCCACGGCCCACCGGTGCGATCACTTCCACAACAGGGGCGGATGTGTAGCCCACGTTGCCGACGAATGTCGTGTCGAGTGTGCCATCCACATTCAGACGGATGAGACTTGACACAGCGACGCCGTTATACGACAGCAAGCTTCCGCCCACGGAGAGCTTTCCATTCGACGTAGGCAGCAGAGCTTGGATCCAAGCAGGGTTGGCGTTCGAGGGTAATCCGCCGGGAAAACCCTGTCCTGTCGAAAAAGCGGGATCGATGCTGCCATCGGCGTTCAATCGGGCGATTTGGAGGGCATACGCGCACTGCGGGTTTGATGGCGGGTCTTGACCGCAATCGAGAGTAGGTCCGCTATAGACCGAATACACATGACCACTCCCGTCCTCAGCCACTGCAACGCCGCCTGGATCGAAGTCGGCAGTGAAGCGGAATGCCGGATCAAACGCGCCGGTCCGAGTCAGACGGACCAGATGAGACACTGGCTGTCCATCGAAATGGGCGAACGCTCCCGATACATAGAGTCCACCACCGGTTTTCGCAAGGGCGATGCGATAGATGTGACCATCGAACCCTTCACCAAAGCGATTCGCCACGCTCCCATCGGAATGTAATCGGATCAGTTCATTGGCCGTCGAGCCCTGGTAGCTTGTGAAGTCACCGCGGACATAAATGTCTCTGGTGCTGTCTTCAGCTAGCAGAATCTGACGGACAACCCCAGTTGAGCGTTGATTGGATGCCATCATGACAGGAGTGAGCTGACTACCAGCGGGAGGCCCACTGGGACTGGTTGTGGGGATGGTGGAGCCTGGAAGTTGACTTCCCGCGGAAGGCCCACTAGGACCGGTTGTGGGAATGGTAGAGCCTGGAAGTTGACTTCCCGCGGAAGGCCCACTGGGACCGGTTGTGGGAATGGTAGAGCCTGGAAGTTGACTACCGGAGGGAGGCCCACTAGGACCGGTTGTGGGAAATGTCCCTGGACTCGTTCCTGGGCCGCCGGGACCGAACATAGGTGAATTGGAAGAAGAAGGTGAACTGGAAGTAGACGGTGAATTAGAAGTAGTAGGTGAATTAGAAGAAGAAGCAGGCTGGCCGGAATTGCTATCGCCGCCGCATCCTGTAATAGCTATAAATGCGCACAAGACACCTAGACAGCCGAGAGTGGACAACCACTTCGCCATAACGGCATTGGATTAGATGAATGCGCCTACTCTTGAATGTTGACAGTATGTAAGCTGCGAGAAATTACCCACTCGCAGCTTCACCAGAGGTCGAGGAATTCGCCCCTAGTCCAGGACTTTCGAATGATCCGCGATTTGGACGCCTGAGCTTCAGGAAGGACCGGTTGCGAGTGGCGAATCCACAAAAAGTACGAAGCGCTCAACAAAAAGGACCATGAGCAGTACGACGTTTGGATCGCCAAGGTACTGGCGGACTAAGGGCAATTAAGGGGAAAAAGGCTACTTTTTGAGAGCCAACCGGTCTTCCACAGTTGGTCTCATAAGCAGCCTTCAGAATTAAGAAACTCCGTTTGCTTTCCAAGCCGTCACGTCTACAATTCCTGGATATGGCGAAGTACAAGGTCTCTGACCCGATGCGACTGTTCACGTTCGTCGTGTCGCTCATTCTTGTTAGTATCGGCGTGATGGCGATTGCCTCGGGCAATTCAGACGGCTGGCTCATCGCAGGGTTCTTCGGACTGTGCCTCTTAGTAGCCATCTTTGAACCGTGGTTTTCGAAGCCTTGGGTGACCTGCGACTATCGGCTGGTGATGACCAAAGACAAGGTTGCCTGCGAACATCCGAGACGACAGCGAGAGTCGATCCGATGGGAGGATGTAAACCGGATTTGGTACGTGACGACCTCCGATGGTCCACGGCTTTCCGACGAGTGGCTTCTACTCGAGGGAGATCACGGAGGCTGTTCGTTTCCCACAGAGGCCATAGGCTTCGACGGTATCTGGGCAGAGTTGAAACAGCGGTTCGCCGGGTTTGACTACAAGCCGCTCATTCACGGTGGAACCGACGAGGCCAAGCATCTCTGCTGGGAGCGGAATCGAGTGTCTTCGTAGTGTTGTAAAACCATCCAGTCCTGTAACTAGGGTTCTGTGGGCTCATCGCGACTTCCGACACGTGACGCGATTCGTAAATCGGCCGCAGATCACCCGGCATCGAACGGATCGGGCTATAGGCTTTGATGGCCAGTAGTATTCTTCCCCTCGCGCTGATCGCCTTGGTGTGTTTCACGCCTGGCTCTGCTGCGTCCGAGCCTGATCAGATAAGTCCGCAGCAGGAGCCTGTTGTGACACACGTCATTCGGGCGCCGGATTGGACCGGTGCGGTAAATATCACCGACGAAGGCTGTAATGCCTCCATGGGTGAATACACATTATGGGTCTATGCCACGGCGACGAAATGCGGTGTGCCTCGCCAAGAAGCCGATCGTGTCGCCATTATTCGTCAACCTTTGCCCGGTGTGTCCCCGATCAGAACGTCAACGCAACTTCCGAGCGGCCGCTATGCCGTCTGGGTTTATGGAGCAGGCGATGCCGATCACTTGCAGATACGGCTCTGTGCCAAGACCTGCGTCATCGGAGATTTGCCTGTCAAGCCCGGTTGGGTCTTTCTGGATTGGATCGAGCTCCGGGAATACCAAACGGTGCTTCTCCGCTCATGGCAACAGCCCGAAACGCATCTTCTATACGTTAAGGCGATCAGCCTCTCTTCAAGCGACATCAGCCCTAATTGGATTCCCTAGTTAACGGCTCTATTCCCTGGCAAACATGGTGTCCAACACCTGGCGTGCTGCAGCAGTGACGTGCTCAGGACTCTGTTGGTGTGTCAGCACGCTCTCAAGTAGGCTATGGGCGTTCGCATTGTCCGGTTTCAGTGAAACGGCTTGCCGGAGCGCTTCTGCCGCGCCGGCAGGATTGCCTTGCGCCATTCGTACGAGGCCGAGGTCTGCATACGCCTCCGCGTCATCCGGTTTAAGCCGTATGGTCGTGGCGAGCGCCTCACTGGCTTCCCCCCAATCTCCTCTCGCCATGTGGGCGCGACCGAGCCAATAGAAGGCCTCGGCATCATCCGGGCGTCGCTGCGTCGCGATCTTCAGCGCCTTCACCGCTCGCATCCAATCGTGCCGGTCGATGAACACCACACCGAGTCCACGATACGCCTCGGTCAATTCTGAGTTCAGGTTGATGGCGGATTGATACTCTTCGGTTGCTCCCGTCAGATCGCCTCTATGATGAAGCGCCTCGGCAAAGCGGATGTGCGCTTCGGGGTCGGTTCCGGCGAACTCTGGAGAGGATCGAAGTTTCTCACGGGCTTGCCGAAACTCTTCTTCCAAGCCCGTCTCAGTGGGACCTTCCTGAGAAACCGAAGCAGCCAATACCGGTTTCACTTGGCTTTCAAGGATGACCAGCGTAGCCAAGCTGAAGAAGGAAAAAAGAACGATCACAGCCTGGAAGCGAGAACGCATAATCCAGATGGTACGCCGATGGTCGGTGGCGGACAAGCGAGCGACGTGTTCACTGATAAGGAAGAATCAATCGAGGCGAAGCAAAAAAATCGCTGAAGGTTAAGCAGTCAAGACTGCGAGGCTGGAAGAGATTCCGCTCTCTTCCGGCCTCGCTGTTGTTGATGTCGGACCGTGGACGCCACTTATTTGGCGAATCGGACAACGATCGCACCCATGAGGTCGCCTTTCTTAAAGTCTTTTTTCGGGCTGGCCGGATGGGCATTGTGACAGGAGACACAAGAGTCGGCGATGGCTAGGTCTGCAGCGATGCCTTTGAACTGATTGCCATCCTCGAACGTCAGAGTCCCTGTCGCCGGGTTGGCGGCGAGTTTCTGGAGTGCCTCTGTTTCCGCTTTGGTTTTCGGAAGATTCTCTTTGTAGATCGGTGTCAAGCCGATGAGGCCGAGCTCGAAGTCTTTCAATTCGCTTCCCGCGGCTTTGAGGAATTGGGCCGGCAGCATGATGGCGTGATCGTCTTTAGTCCAATTTTCGTCTGGTTTGACGTTCGACTTCGCGGCTTGCGCGATCACCTGTTTTGAATAGACTGTACGGAACGCCTTGGCAGTGGCCAGAATATATCTGGCTGCGGCGTCGCGTGAGAATTCTGCCGCATAGGTCAAGGGAATCGCGACCGCAATCACAAGAATCGCGCCAAGAACACCTCTCCAGAATCCGATCCTGTTCTTCATACCCCACCTCCCACATGAGATTATCGGTGAGAAGGACCCAATCGAATAGTACCGTGCGCCCCAGAAGATGGAGTTGTCAAGCTGCCCATTCAGGGAAACGGCGTTCGAGATCGAAACCGGGTTGAAACGATTAGATGCGACCTGGTTGTTCTGTGACTGGTGCAGGCTGGGGGCGATCGGGAATTCCGCCTCGTACGCACCATAGAGGATGCGGCTGACTTTTCTGACGAGGCGCGACGTCCGCATGAAGAAGATCGACGGTATAAGCTTGCCCCGGTTCAGATGACGAGGCATCGTTGGTCCAGTAGGCAACTGCCTTAACGTCTTGGAAGGGATGCCATGCCGGTAAGGCCGGAAGGGACAACGGCTGGTGCGGTGACGGTTCAATGATGGTCATGAGTTCGATAAAGGAAGGAAGGCGCCAGCCAGCTTGTCCTCCAACAGTCTTCAACCCACAACGAGTCTGAGCTGTTGACCATGTGACTTCACTGGAGTCGGGAGAACGTTCCCAGATCAATTGGGTTGTCCGATCGAGCACCGCCTCTCCGCGGAATGTGTCCATAATGAGAAATCGGCTGTTCTGTGGGACGTCTACAGAGCTCTCGGTGGCTTCTGCGATCCCAAAGAGAACAGCGAGGCCAACGACAAGGAAGGTGGGGAGCAGACGATTGTCCATGGTGCCGGCTGTTCAGCAAAAGACGGACCATGTGCTGCTGAGCCGACCACGGAGATAAAAGGCGAAGAAGCATTCGGTGCTAAATCTAGGACTAGTCTTGGTTCTCGGTCGCTTAGCGCCGATCTGATAGGAGGATGTCTCGCGGTTTAATCAGTGGAGAGACGGCTTCGGTCAGCCTTTATGCGTTCCGCATTGCACAACAGAGGACCAATTTTGGTCTGTATCGAAGAGGCTATCGATGTCGATGAACAGCGGTGCGTGATTCTATGGTATAGGTTTTTCCTTCCGGGCCTCGCGATCGATCTCGGCCAGAAAACTCGACAGATGAAACGTGGAATTCGCTTTCATATGATCAGCTTTGCCCGATCATCCCTTTGTGACGGCTCGGTGAGGGTAGGAGGTACAACATGAAAAAAAGACTCGTTGTCCTGTTCGATGGAACGTGGAATACGCGAGACGATCGGACGAATGTGGCGCGGTTGGCGGAGGTGATTGCCAAGGTGGGCACCGATGGACTGCCGCAGGAGCAATGGTACGATCCCGGTGCCGGCACGAATTGGTACGATCGTATCAGGGGCGGAGCCTTCGGCTATGGCACTTCTCGGAACATCCGAGAAGGCTATCGCTGGGTGGCGGGACAATGGAACGACGGTCACGAGTTGTATGTATTCGGATTCAGCCGTGGCGCTTATACTGCGCGGAGCCTTGTGGGACTCATCCGGAAGTGTGGGCTCCTCAAGAGCCCGACCGATGATCTTGTAGAGCAAGCGTACGACCTGTATCGAGACAAAGACGTGCATCCCGACAGTCCGAGGGCGACAGCCTTCCGAGCAACCCACTCCCGCGAGATCCGAGTCAAGTTCATCGGCGTGTGGGATACAGTTGGCAGCCTTGGTGTCCCGCTGACGGGCGCCGTTATTCCCTGGGGGCGCGATCATTACCAATGGCATGACACCGAACTGAGCAAGATCGTCGATTACGCGTATCATGCAGTCGCGGTTGACGAACATCGGGAGGACTACCAGGCGACGGTGTGGACCCAGTCCAAGCCGGAGAACAAGGATGTCGAACAGCGATGGTTCATCGGCGCGCATGCGAATGTAGGTGGCGGGTACAAGTACGACCGGCTGCACAATATTCCGCTCAGGTGGCTGCAGGAGAAAGCGCTTGCGACTGGACTCGGCATGAAGGAGCTACACCAGGTGAATGCCGACGATCACCGGGCCACGATCACGGATTCCTTCGCCGAATTCATGTTCGGTGTCTACAAAGTGTTCCGACGAGGCCAGCGCTACTATCGGCTGTTTGGAAAAGGTGTGAAGGAAACTGTGGACGAGTCGGTCTGGAAAAGGTGGCAGGAAGTGACCGAGTATCGGCCGCCGTCTCTCTCGGATGAGGCGCGTAAGCGGGGGTTTCTGATATAAACGGCGGGTGGGACTGAAAAAAGCGAACATTCTCCTTTTTCATAACCATCCAGTCCGGCGCGTCGGTGCCACTGCGTATGCCATGACGCTAGCCATTAACACCGGTGGGCTGCTGTGGTTGGTGTTTAAGCTGTTCGTTGGAGGTCTTTTAATATGGCCAAGTTCTATACAGAATTGAATGACGGGATACGGCAGTTCATCGCCGCGCAACATGTGTTTTTCAACGCCTCTGCGCCGAACGAGGGACGCATCAACGTGTCGCCCAAGGGTCTGGACACATTCCGTATCCTGACTGACAAGCAGGTCGCCTATCTGGACCTGACTGGCAGCGAAAACGAAACAGCCGCCCATGTCGCGGAGAACGGCAGGCTGACCCTCATGTTCTGCAGCTTCGAAGAGAAGCCGTCGATCTTGCGTCTCTACGGAAAGGGACGGGTCGTTCGTCCGCGCGATAACCAGTGGCAAGAGCTGCACAGCCATTTTCCAACGATCATTGGCGAGCGGCAGATCGTGGTGCTCGATATCGAGTCCATCATGACCACGTGCGGATTTGCCGTGCCGGTCTTCGAGTTTAAGGGGCAGCGCACGTTATTGCCAGACTGGTCCTGCAAGATGGGCGAGGAACGGCTGAACGAGTATCGCCGGGAACGCAACCAACGGAGTATTGATGGGCTGCCGACCTACTTGAACGAACAACCACCGGACTAAACCACACCAGCAAGAACGAACAGGCACTACCTTCTCTAGCGGATGTCAGTGCCGCTGCCCACGCGACGGGATGGCGTTCCGTCGATCGCTCCTGCTTATGACGAGCCAATAAAAGGCGCACTCATCGTCGACTACCTGGTTCTGTATTGTCAGTATTTCTACCTTTCTCCGCCTGTGGGATTTGGATCAACTGGTCGATTAAGCCGTTCAGTGGTCCGTAGGACGATGTGACCTGGCCGTTCGTGAAGTCCGCGAGCATACTTCCCATGGTCACTCGTGCGGTATCCTCGAAGTAGATTGGGTCCTGGCCAACGGCTTCACTCTCCAGGCTTGCCTCAGCCATTGAGGTCCAAAGCAGCTCTCCCGTCTGCATATCCCATAATTGCAGTGAGAGTCGCATGATACTCGAGCGAATACGAGACACCTTCAAGGCAATCGGTGGAACCTCCCACCGATCCTTCATGATCTGCATGAATTCAATCAGTTTGGGTTGGAAGGCATAGCGTGTGCCGATTGCCGTCCCCAACTTCTTGAGCGACCCGCCGTCCAAAAGATGACTCTGTAGTGCTTCGTTTCTCATCCGTGTGTACTCGTTCGAAAGCTCGTTCCTATTGATCAGGCTTGCCGCTTCCTGCTGGGTGATGACCTTCAAACTCGGTGCAACGGTTTTGAGCACTTGTGCCAGGATGGTATCTAAGCCCGTCTCACTGCCAAGCAGTCTAGGGGGGGCGAGAGCTCCGAATATCGCCACAGATTCCTGTGTGAACACCGCACGATTGAATTTCGGAGAAGGGGGACTCGAATTGGTACGGACATGCCACCCGTACCCGGAGCTGGAGCATCCAGCCGTAAGCGCCACAATCAGGATGAGAGCTGTATGGAAGAGAGCCAAGGCTCGCCGTATCCTCTTCAAGAATTCCGCGTGAAAGTCATTTTCTTGGCGGACCGCCATTATGTTGATCTACGTTGCAGCTATGCAAGAGGAGAGACCGGCATGGGATCTGCCAGTCTTGATGGTACCGGCGGTCGCTCCTGTTATACCATGACGCAGCGTTTTCCTTTCCGCGCCTCGCGATCGAACCTCTGCCCAGACAATGCGGTCTCTTAAAGGATTGATCACCAACTGCGACAGGTCGCAGTATCAATTCATCAAGCATAGACCTCACCGGTCCAACGCACGTACAATGTCACGGATTCAGCCCTAAGGGAAAGGCATGACCGTTCGATACTTTCTACGCGTTTCTGCGTTGTTGCCCATTTGTCTTGCACTGTGCAGCTGCGGATACGTTCGACCTATTCATAATGTTCCGTTGAAACAATTGGAACCTGAAGGGGGATATCGCATCATCAATCTAGCGCCGCCCGAGGCCGATAACTCTGACGGGCTCTTTGTGGTCGCCGCGTTCTCCGGCGGCGGCGTTCGTGCCTCTGCACTCGCCTACGGAGTATTACAAGAACTGGCGCGCCATGAAATTTCCTGGCAAGGGAGGAAGAAGCGGTTGCTCGATGAGCTCGATGTCATCTTCGCATTATCTGGCGGCTCCTTTCCTGCTGCGTATTATGCCCTGTATGGCGACCGCCTGTTCGAGGATTTCGAACAGCGTTTCTTGCGGAAAGATTGGGACACCGAACTGCGTGCTCGCATCTTTCGATCTCCCAGCAATTGGTTCCGGCTCTGGTCGCCGTATTTTGGTCGCGCCCATATCCTGGCTGAACTGCTGGATGAAGCCCTGTTCGACAAGAAAACTTACAAGGACTTGGAGGAACGGCGCCAACGCCCGCTCCTTGCGCTGCACGCAACGGATATGACCACCTTGTCACGCTTTGAGTTTACGCAAGGCACATTTGATCTCATTTGCTCAGACCTGGGCCAGTTACCCATCGCTTGGGCATCCGCATCCTCTTCAGCCCTCCCACTCGTGCTGAGCCCCATCACGCTCAAAAATTATGCAGGACAGTGTGAATACCAACATGTCGCCTTGCTCGAGCGGGCCAAAAGAGAGGGTGGGCTCGCGGCACAGGTGGCCAACGAGGCGCTTTCATATCTGGACGTGGAGAAGCGACCGTATGTCCATCTGGTCGATGGGGCTCTGGCCGACAACATGGCACTCCGCGGCATCATCGAAGCGGTTGGTGTTGTTGGAGGGTACGAACAGTTATTGAAATTGTCCGGTGTGAAGAACATTCACAAGCTCGTCATTCTCGCGGTGAATGCCGAGACAACTCCAGACGCTGTTGAATACCGGAGCGACGAAGTTCCGATCATGTCTCAGGCGATGCGATCCATGATTGACGCGCCGATCAATCGCTACTCATTCGATACCGTCATGTTGATGCGGCTCGCACTGAAAGAGTGGCAGAAGGAGCTCCGTGACACACCACGCGACCCTGCAAGCCCCTTCGCACCGGACGCCAAGATCTATTTCATCAACGCCAGCCTCGGCGAAGTCGCTGATCCGGACGAACGGCTCTCGCTGATGAAGATTCCGACGACGCTGTATCTCACAGACGACCATATCGATCGCCTGGTCCGTGCCGCATCAGCGCTCGTTCGACGCGATACCGAGTTTCAACGGCTCATGGATGAGATCCAGCAAAAATGAAGCCCGAACTCCCCTGAGGGTCGAAAGGCCATGCCATGGTCGGCATCGGTATGACACTGCGATTCTGCGTCAAAAAAACCTCTCTCACCTATCGCCGGCTCGGGATGCTCTGATCCAGCCAGCAAGCTAAACAAATGGCAGTTAATCGCGGAGCTCAAAAATCGTAGAGATGGTCGAGGGTAAGGCCGTCGTGTGTCAGGCGGGGCAGCGTTTCGTGCAAACGACTGATCGGCACAAGGAGGGCCACGCGTTTTTTGGCCGGCTCGGTGAGGATCGTCCATTCGCAGACCTTCTCACCCTGATGCCAGACATCTTGCCAGTTGTTCGGTGCGATGACCGTCATGAGGATTTGGTCGTTGCCGGCGATTTCGAGGAGCCGTGCATCGTGCGAGACGAGTGTCGTGACGGCCTGCCTGAACGGTTCGTAGCGCGGTAATGAAACCAGTAAAGACGCGTCGTCGAACTGATCGACTACCTTGATGGAAGGGTCGAGGTCCGCCAGGTTGATCGCGCCTTTTTTCACCCAGGCCTGGACGGTCTCCGCTTCCGGATCATATCCGGCCGATGTGCCTTGCTTGATCACCCACCCCCAGGCGGTCTTGAACAGGAGCTCCAGCGTGAACTCGAAGCGCCGCTCCCACCGTCTGATCCAACTGCCCTCCGCCGGTCCCGGTAAGTTCCACAGTTGCTTCAGCTTCGAGGCAAACGGGTATTCGTACCAGGGTGTTGCATGTATGAAGGTCGAGTAGTCCTGCGCGACCTTTTGTGTGAAACGATCTTCCTTTGTGCTGGCGTTCCATGCGCCATCCGACGCCCACCAGGCGGTAGTGGCGCCCACCGTGGTCTCGTAGAGGCCTTTGAAGAAGTATTCGGCGGTGAAACTCGCGCCGATCACGCCGATCATCACGTGGTAGCCCCAGTTGAACGAAGGCGCGTCCCAAGTCTCGCGCAGCACCTGCCGATAGAGGCACCAAAACTGTCTGATGCTGCGGAAGTAGGGAAAGTCGCTCGGCGGATGGGCCTGGACGAAGGCCGCGAATTCGTCCGCACTATAGACGATGTACCACTCGGGGAGGGTCAGGAACGTTTGGTCCTGGCTACGGGCGTAGCCGTTCAGCGCTTGGAGTTTTTTTTTACTTTCTCAGCGGAAGGGGCGGGCGCGTTCGGTACGTTGATCAGCATCGGCCTGGCGATGGTAGCGGGATGGTAGTACTTGTCCCAGAGCTTGTTGCGGAACCGATTCGTCGGGTCGACCTGCTGCTTGAGTGCGAACAATTGTTGCGCCCTCGGATAGGCCTGGTGAAACTGCTCCTCCGTCGCATGCAGTTGATAGGGTAGATAATAGGTGCCCCCGACGGACAGCACCGCGTCGATCAGCTCACGAGTCCAAATGCCCACCGTCGTCTTCTCATGCTGGCTCGTTCCCTGTTTGTAATAGACCACGAACGCGAAGACTTCTTCGCGCGCCCAGGCCATGAGCGAGCCGCGATCAGGAATGGCATGGCGGATCGACACGTTGACGATATTCGCGTCATAACGCTGAAAAATTTCGGCCATCTTGGGGACGAAGTCGTCGAAGCGCTGCACCGGCACGAAGTATTCTTCGAGCACGTACGTCGAACGGTCGCGCGAGCGCGGTTCGAGCTCGTGAACGTTGTAACTGGCCTCATAATTGCGCCAGACGACCATGTTGCCTCGCAATCGAAGTGGATCGACGAGGAGTTGGCGGACGGGTCTTCCGAAGGGCATCTCCGTAACCCAGTAATAGGAGAAGAGGTTGAACCAGTAATGGTCTTTGACTGGCATCAGCCGATCGGGAACCGTGACCGGCTTGTCGGTTTCCGCCCAGGTGATCGCGACGACCTCCTTATAGTCCGGTGGATAGATGTCGCCGTTGTGGAAAATGGCCGTCTTGGACGGTTTGATCTGGCTGGAAAAATAGTCTTTGTACGCAGTCACGGGCATGCGTTCGACGATCCGCTCGACCTTGACGTTGTCCGTCAAGTCTAACGTTGCCTCGACGATCACGCCGAGCCCCCCGTAGCCGCCGATGCAACCGAAGAAGAGCTCGGGCCGCTGTGTCGGACTGGCTTCGACCAGTTGACCGTCCGCCAGCACGACCTTGATGGACTTCACCGAGCCGATCAGCGGGCCTTGGCCCACATAGCGGCCATGCACATTTACGCTGAGCGAGCCGCCGACGGTGAAGTTCGAATACGACTGCATAATCTTGAGCGAGAGGTCGTGCGGGTCGATCGTTTCCTGAATCGCGCGCCAGGTGATGCCGGCCTCGACCGTGATCGTCTTGCGCTCCGGTGAGAAGGCCACGATCCGGTTGAGGCCGCGCATATCCAAATGGAGTGTCTGCTCGGAGGCGGTCTGGCCTCCCATGCTGAAGTGGCCGCCGCCGATCGAGATCGGTCCACGATGGCTGCGGACAAGCTCGCGGACCTCCTCCACCGTTTTCGGCACCGCGACGCGGTCAACTTCGATGGGGTTGATTTGGGTGACGTCGTTGACAATCTGTCCGGCAGGGGCTGCCGGCGGCCAGATCCCGACCAAGACGGCCAGCACGGTGATGAGCAATCGCCGGATCAGCATTGACTGACTCACAGTGCGCGCCCCCCTGGTTTGACAAATACCATGAGCGTATTTTGTGTCGGATCATGGGCCTGCAGTGCCCGGGCCTTGGTTTTCTCGAAGCCGGTCGCGCCGAGGACCTCTTCGAGCTGAGGGACAGAAGTGAAGTTTCGGATCTGCGCGGCATTATCCATCCAGGTAATCTTGAGTCCGGCATTGAACACGTCGTGGGCAAGCCCGACGAACGCATCCATCTCGGGGTTGTTCACGTCATGATCCCGAACGACCAGGCGGCCGCCCGGTTTGAGGACCTTCCAGACCGCTTGAACGAAGCGCGCCCGCTTCTCCGGCGGCGCATGGTGAAAACCGATGAAGTTCGTCACGAGGTCGATGCTTTCCGGCTGAATCGGTGTACCGTCAAACGGTTCGTAGTTGCCCATCTGAACGAACTCGCCCAATTTCGTGAGTTGTCCACGCTCGACGATGTCGTTTGGTGAAAAGCTGGGTTCGAGATCGTTCACGATATAGATGGGACCATCCATCGGGATCAGCTCGCGGATTCCGTTGGCGTAACGTCCGGTCGTGCCGATCTCCACGTAGCCGGAGAGGCGGCGCGATGTGCCGAGGAGTTCGGCTGTCTGCCGTGCCATCTCGGCCTTTTGCTTCCTCAGTGCCGGCAGACCATAGGTGGCTTCCGATAGAAATGGTTTGATGCCGGCCAGCCGTTCTTGGATCGCGAGGTAGATCTCTTGGTCGGTATGAAATGTCTTCGTCGCATCGATGATCAGCTGATGGAACTGGCTTTCGGGATACAGGTGGTAGACGTTTTGGAGGAACAGAAAGAATCGGTCGCGTGCCCGGACGTCGTCATAGACGATATGAAAGTTCGACCGGGGCGCAGATGGCTTGGCTCCCGCTAGCGGTGAGGCCGGAGTGGTCGGCGTCATGCCGGCTTGGGCGAATTCGATCAGATGCCAGACCGAATAGTCATGCGAACTGCCGGGCCAGGGCCAGGTCGAAGCAGAGGTGACGAGCGAGGCGGCGGTTGCGAGGGTCCATTTGACGGCGGTGCGGCGGGAGATCGAGGTCACGGCGCGCGCTCCTTTCACGAAGCGTCACAATGGGATGGTCGCGGTCCCAGTATAGACGAAATCTCTCGGCGCTCAAGCAAGATGTGTTACGCCACGGGGACCTGCTTCTTGAGAAAGACCAGTAATGCCTCAGTAAACTGCTGTACGTCCTCCACTTGGGGAATGTGACCGACCCCTTTGAGAATCACGAGCGCGGAGTCCGGCAGCAGCGTTTTGAGCTGATGGGCCTGCGCGAGCGGCGTGAGCTGATCGAGCTCGCCCCACAGGAGCAGGGTGGGTAGCACGAAGCTGCGGTAAGTGGCCGGCTTGCCGCTCAGCGCCGCGGCGTCGTCGCCGAACAAGAATGTCTGCATCCACTCGCCCAAGCGAACCGTGCTGTCGCGGACGACAAGCGGCCGTTGCAGCATCGTCACGAGTTCGTCTGTTGCATCGTCAGGATCTTCAATCAAGAGTTGAAAGAGGCGGCGTGTGAGCAGGGGGTTGGTGACTGTGCTTGCCACAATCCCTCGACGCACGAGCGGCACGCCGAAAAGTGTAGAAGCGGCTCGGCTCATCAGGGCTCCCGAGGCTTGCCGCGCGCCGTCGCTGGTGAGGCCTACGGCGGCATCGATAAGCACCAGTGCCTGCATCTGGTCGACGAGATGGCTCGCGGCCTCGACAGTCGCGCGGCAGCCGAACGAATGGCCGACCAGTGTGAGTCGCCTGGGACCGAGTTCATGGACGAGGGCAACAATCCGGCGGGCCTGATCTTCGCTGGTATAGCGGGGTTCCTTAGGCCTTTCAGAAAAGCCGAACGGCGGCACATCAATCGCGATTGCCCGGTAGCCGGCTTTGGCCAGCGCGGTCAGTGGCTCCCGCCACATTTCGCTCCAGGCGCCGGTGCCATGAACGAAAAGGACGGCAGGACCGGTCGCCGGTCCCATCTCCTGAATGAACAATTCGAGATCGCCGGCTCGCACGAAACGGCCGGTCGTGGGTGCCGCCTGCTGTCGCGTTTCACGTTCACGCTGCGAGGCTTGCCAGGAAAAAAAGGAAAGGACGCCGACGAGGATGAGACTAACGGCGGCGACGATCCAAAGAATCGTGGTACCGATCCGGCGCATCGCGCGAGAAGGGTAGCACGTCTCGCGATTGCTGAAAAGGAGTCAGCTGAAAAAGTTATGCCACGGCACTAGCCGCTAAGAGCGGCGCGCCGAAATTCGGGATTCCGCCGAAGCCCAGCCGGCATCGAATGGATGGCCGGGGCTATCGATGTCGATGACCAGCGGCGCGTGATCCGACGGGATTGGTTTTCCCTTCCGTGCCTCCCGATCGATCTCTGCCCAAACAACGCGGTGTTTCAAGGATGTGGTCACCAATAAGTGGTCGATGCGCATGCCGAAGTTTTTATAAAAATTCCCGGCGCGGTAGTCCCACCACGTGTACCGGCCTGGTTCCGGGTGATGCAACCGGTACGCATCGACGAATCCCGCGCTCGAAAGCCGTCCGAAAGCCTGCCGTTCGCGGTTCGAAACGTGCGTGCCGCCATGACAGGCTTGAGGGTCCCACACATCGATATCTTCAGGGGCCACATTGAAATCACCGCCGATGACCGCCGGTGTATCTGGAGGGACGCCCTCATTGATCCAGCGAGCTAGGCGGTCGAACCACACGAGCTTCGCTTCATAAAAGGGCGAGTCCACGAGCCTGCCGTTCGGCGCATACACAGAAATGATGCGCACGCCGCCGCATTCGGCAGCGATCATCCTGGCCTCAGCCTGAGGTTCGTCATCACCGGCTTCAGACGTCCTGGCCGATCGTAACGGCTCTCCAAAGTTTGTGATCACACCGCCAATGCCGCACCGACTCGCGATCGCAACGCCGTTCCATCGACCCTCACCATGGTGTGCCAGTTCGTATCCGGCCTCTTTGAACGTTTCGACAGGCGCGTCCGCATCAGCCAGCTTCGTTTCCTGCACGAGAAGCACGTCAGGCTTCGCCCGATCCAGCCACCACATGACCTTTTCCAGGCGAGCCTTCAGCGAGTTGACATTCCAGGTGGCAATCCGCATGTCTAAAGATTATCCCAGCTCAGCCGCGTCTTATCGCAATCACTTTGCATCATGGAAGATAACACCGAGGGTAAAGCGTGAACCGGAACGAACCGTACTCACACCGTGCCGCATGTACACTCGGTAATAGCCTCGGCTGCCTTCTACAGGACGATGCCGCGTCGCAAAGATCACGATTTCACCCTGCTCTGGGGCCAAGACCTCACCGCGTGATTGTGCCCGCGGTCGCTGTTCCGCGAGCAGGAATTCACCGCCGGCAAAATCGCGGTCAGGCCGACTGAGGAAGGCGGTGAGCTGCAGCGGGAAGGCGACCGCGCCATAGAGATCCTGATGAAGGCAGTTATAATCCCCGGCGCCGTAACGAAGTAATAACGGTGTGGGCTTAGCCTGTCCCTTCCGACGACAGTAAGCGAGCAGTTTATCGTGGCTCAGCGGAAACATATCCGACTGACCCAACGCCTTTGCCCAGGCATTGGCGATCACCGCAAGGCGAGGATAGATTGTTTCGCGCAGAGCTTGGACCAGCGGTGGCAACGGATACGTGAAGTATTTGTACTCCCCCTCGCCAAATCGAAAGCGCTTCATGTCGATCCGGCTTCTGAAGAGTTGGTCCTTGCTGTACAGGGCGACGAGAGTTTCGCACTCTTCGGCCGTAAGCAACGGATCAGTCTTGGCGTATCCCCGCTGCCATAACGATGCCTCAATCGCTTTCCAGTCGAGTCGGCCCAGTCTGTCCTGGATGGTCATGGTGTTGTTGACGTCCCTATACCTGTTGGACGCTCATAACTCATGGATTTAACTCGGCACAGAATCGATGTCGATTTTGGTCATCGGGAACGACTATAAGTCAAGAAGAGCCTTTCACAGTCAAATTGGAGGATCGGAAGCCATGAAATATCTGCTCATGTGTTGCCACGAAGAGAAGAAATGGGACTCCATGTCCAAAAGCGAGTGCGACGCCGTGATGGAAGAAACCATGGCCTATTGCGAGGCGCTGAAGAAGAGTGGTTACCTCCTTGCGGTAGAGCAACTCGACCCCATAAAGACGGCGATAAGTGTAAGAATCCGGAGCGGGAAGTTGTCCGTGACTGACGGTCCCTACGCTGAAACGAAGGAGCAACTCGGTGGATTTTTCCTGATCAGCGCCCGAGATTTAAATGAAGCAATCCAGGTCGCCTCGAAGTTTCCGTCGGTGCGGTTCGGGACTATGGAGGTGCGGCCGGTCAGGGAAATTCCTTCCAGCGGACACTGAAGGGCTGCATTGGCAGTGTTCATCAAACGAAGAATTCTGAAGCTAGGCAATAGAAAGGAGAAATCATCGTGGGAGCGAATACCGTCCGGCTTCATCGCGTATTTCGTGCAACGCCAGAGCGGATCTACCGGGCGTTTCTCGATGCCGATGCCATGGCGAAATGGCTGCCGCCCAATGGATTTACAGCGAAGGTGCATCACATGGATGGCAAAGTCGGCGGCACCTTCAAAATGTCGTTTACGAATTTTACGACGGGTAAGAGCCACTCATTTGGCGGCCAGTATCTGGAACTCGTGCCTCATGAACGCCTTCGCTATACGGACAAATTCGACGACCCGAATCTGCCAGGGGAAATGAAAGTGACAGTCACCTTGAAGAAAGTCTCTTGTGGAACGGACGTGAACATTGTGCAAGAAGGCGTGCCCGATGTGATTCCCGCCGAGGCGTGCTATCTTGGCTGGCAAGAATCGCTCATTCTTCTTGGCAAACTGGTTGAAGCGGAGATCCCGGACTAATACCATTGGCAACACGCCGCGGTATTCATGGCATGAAAGACGAAGCTCAAGCGAGGCCCGAGTGCTCAGTCTTTGTGGGCGTCAGCCTGGACGGATTCATCGCAAGGCCCAATGGCGACCTCGACTGGCTGATAGGTGAAGGCGGCGGTGACAGCGCAGAGTATGGTTACAACGAGTTTATAGCCGGCATTGATGCCATTGTCATGGGTCGGAAGACGTTTGAGAAGGTTTTGACGTTCGACAAATGGTATTACGGGAAAAAGCGAGTGGAGGTCTTAAGCCATCAGTCCGTCGACTTGTCCGCCGCCCAGGCTCGCGGAGGCGTGGTGGAGCAGATGGCCGGCTCACCAGCAGAGATTGTCTCAAGGCTTGCGGCTTCCGGTGCCACACGTCTTTATGTGGACGGCGGGGCCACCATTCAGCAATTCTTGCGTGTAGGACAGATACACCGGTTAATTATCAGTCGTCTGCCTGTGCTCATCGGCGATGGCATTCCGCTCTTCGGTTCCCTGCCGCACGACATCCGCCTCACTCATATCGCAACGCGTACCTATCCGGGAGGCATGGTCCAAAGCGAATACCATGTTGTTGGATGTAGGTGACGTTCGACATCATTGGGAATTGCTCAAGACAGCCCAAAGGAGATTAGACTAGTAAAATTACCTGAGTCCAGGGGATTGCCTAGTGTGCGCACAGGGGGATTTGCCAGAGACTTCCTGCCGACTTCAAAAACCTGATAATCGGTAAACCGAAAGGAGGCGGTTATGCAACTGAAGGATTTCGTGTTTATCTGTGCGGCAAGTGTTCTTCTGGTCTCATCGGCCTCGTATGCGGCCGACATACCGGGCGATGTCGCAGCGAGTCCACCGCCGGAAGCAGCCGTTGCTCCAGCCGACGCCACCGTCAGCGCGTCCGCTGAGAGCGCAGTCGTTACTGCCAGTGATCAGAGTTCGACCGCGACCAATCCAACTATGACAACGAAGACGCCACCCCCATCAACGAGTCAAAAAGCTATGGCTGGCGCAGCCGTGGCAAGCAATCAACCGACGGCCAGCCCCCAACAAATCTATTTGATCCGGGACAATCCTTTTTTCAACATGCACATTGAAAAAGCGGTCCAACATGCCCGTGAAGCTGAAATTGCCGGCAACATGGGCGAGTCTGAAGTGTTACTGGAACATGCCAGGATGTCGTTGATGCAAGCGCGTGAGGCAAAGCGTGCGGGCACTGTGCCTGGCTTGAATGAAGGCATTGCCAATTTGAAAGAAGCGTTGCGACTCCCTATCGTGTTGACGAAATCCTCAATGCAGCCTTCCTCGGCTGAGGTGCCGCAAGCCTCAATGCAGACTTCCTCGACTGAGCTGCCGCAAGCTTCGATACAGACTTCCTCGGCTGAGGCGCCGCAAGCCTCAATGCAGCCTTCCTCGGCTGAGCTGCCGCAAACCTCAACGCAGACTTCCTCGGCTCCTCAGGTCAGGGGTGAAAAAGCCCAATCAGAAACACAGCGTACAGACGCTGCCTTGCGTTCGGCGACTGACGCTGTTCGTGAAGCTCGTAAGAACTTGTCGGAGGCAGGCGGACTAAAATATAAGGAGATCCAACCACAGGCAGTCAAAACCGTCTCCCAGTGATCAGTAAGGGCGGGGTGAGTGAGGTGTTCCCTTGCTCACCCCGACAAATTTTTAAGCCTAATAGACCTCCCAAAGAAGCTGGGGATCTCGGCCAAAGTGGTCTCCATTAGCGGTTGTAATTCGCCAATCAACTGCCACTTCTATACCTCGAGTTGCGATCCCCGAATCTGTTGACGGTTTGAGAACACTTGTAGCCGGCTATTCCTTGCCCAAAACCACGTCGAGGAATTGAGGCCGAAGTCTCACACCTCCGCTGACGAAGAGCCCTGCCGAGATTCAACGCACATCGTGGGTCACGGTCTGTCAGGCTGTTTTGGCACCAGCTTGGCACCATCAAGACTGCACTGTTGGGCACGTAAAATCCCGTCAGTTGAAACCGGTTACTCGAGGATGAGCGCGAAACACCCTTTCGTCTAATGCCACTTATCGCTAGGAAAGTAGTGGTCGAAACGCAAAACCTGCCAGCTAAGGCTCTGATCCATTATCACTTTTAAAGAAGGCGTCTGGCAGACCTGCTAGGTGCAAACGTTTACATTAGAGAACGGAAAGCGGATTCTACTTTGCGGAAATCCGAGCCCCTGGCAGAATTACACCATGCCACTGATTCTCCTCGTGATCGCGATCATGACCGGCTGCGGCTATGGCAGTCATCTGAAAGACGTACAGCAGCGCGCGCCGGAGGTGACCGTCGTTCCGGGGGCCTACCTGTCGCTGTCTCGGTGTATGTTCGAGGAGCTCGACAAGCAGGCGGCGCCGGAGCAGGCGATCGTCTACCAATGGCGAGAAGAACCGAACGCGGCGCGGCTTGTCGCCTACACGCCAGGGATGGAGAACCATTATGTGCTGGCCGTGACGCCGACGATTAGCGCTGACTTCGAGCTCCGCTTCACGCCGGCGGATACCACGACGACGCGCCTCGAGTTTCGCAGCGCCGTCCAGGAGTTCTATGGCGAACTCGTCCAACCCGCGCTCGACAGCTGCAACAAGGGGAGTGCTCTACATAAAGGAGCGGCGGCCATCACTGGATCCGTCATCCTTCCGCCTGCTCTCAAAGCCGACTCCTAAGCCTCAGGACTCTTACTCACTCGGAATTGTCCTTCTGTTCCCTCCATGTTCGGATATCCCGAGCGGCCGGCTTCCGCTCTACAGGCATCCGGCTGACTTGCTTCACTTGATCGTACGAGCCTGTCCCTCAGTTCCCAAGCAGGGCACTATCCCTTGCTCAAGCCAGGCATATTCGCCGCTCATGATGGTCTTTGAGAGGCGGTAGACGACGGTGTCCTTTCCGTGGCGTCTGATTCTCCCGGCGAGAGAAGAAGGAGGGTGCAGCCGATCCTTGATGTCCTGGCAGAAGTAATTGACTAGCTCGCGGATCCCCGGTTGATTCCGCATTTCGGGTTGCGAGGCATACCAGAGCGTCGCAGCCATCGGGAAGAGGAAGAGGCTGTCATTCACCAAATGTTGCAAGAGCAGTTGCTTGTTGTGCAGCTTCTGGCGGTGGTACAGCGTTGCCGTCAACGTTGACCGTGTGAGGCTTCGTGACGAGGACTCAATGAAACGAACCCACCCTGCATATTCCTTCCCGAGCTGCGAAGAAGAGGATCCTGTTTTCAGGAAGGGCAGAGAGGAAAGGAGGGACATCCGAGCGTAATATTGTGCCGCGGCAAGCTTCTGCGAAACCGAGCCTTGTAAGATGGCGAGTCCCTGTTCGACATAGGGAGACAAGGATTCTCGTGCCATCCAGATGCGGAGAATTTCGCTGGTCCCTTCCCACACGAGATTGATCCTCGCGTCCCGCAACATGCGCATTACCGGAATAGGCGGCTCTCCGCTCTTACGCTGAGCCTCAGCCGTCATGAATCCGCGTCCTCCACGGACCTGAAACAGATCATTCACGGCTTCCCAATACCATTCACTTCCGATAATCTTCGCTGCTGCCGACTCAAGCCGGAGATCGCCCTTCTTATTGGCCCAGGCCCCGCAGAAGGCCATGGTAGCTTCCAGCCCCAACGTATAGGCAGCAACCCGGCACAATTTTTCGCCTACCAGATTGTGTTCGCCGATGGGTTTGTTCCATTGGACACGGGTCTGTGCCCACCAACGCATCGCGGCCAAGCACTGTTTGAGTCCTCCCAAACAAGCAGCTGGAAGAGTAAGTCGTCCGACGGTGAGTGTCGCGAGGGCGATCCTCAGGCCGTCCTCTTCGCCGCCCAACCGGTTTTCCAGCGGGACATAGACGTTATTGAAACGCGGAATACCATTATAGATTCCTCTCACGCCCTCGAAACGCAGGCGCGTGACCGTGCATCCCGGCCATTGCGTTTCAACGATGAAGGCTCCATATCGTTTCTGCGCCTGAGGGTCGCGAAGTTCTTCGGGTCGATCCACGATGCGTGCGATGACCACGAGCATGGAAGACAAAAACTCGCCGTCCTGCTTCGCCGAATTGGTAATAAAGAATTTCTCGCCGGTGATGCGATAGCCGACGGTTCGGTCCTGGTCTTTCACTCGAACTGCATAGGTTTCAACTTTTGAAATATCGCAGCCCACGTGGCGTTCGGTGAGGGCAAACCCTGAGATCTCGCCGCGAGCGAGCCGAGGAAGATACTTGGCTTTTTGCTCTGTGGTTCCGAAAAGGCGCAGCGGCTCGGGAACGCCGATTGACTGCGCTGCCGACAACAGCACGGTCAGCGAGGCGTCAAGGCTTCCGCAAAGGGTCGCAACTTTCTGATACTCGTATTGGGTAAATTCCTGTCCGCCGAAGGATCGTGGAATCTTGATCCCCAGCGCTCCGAGGCTGGCCAATGACTTGATGACAGACTCAGGGAGTTCACCCTCGCTGTCAACCCGTTCTGGATCAAACGAGAGAAGGATGGGCTTGAGTTCTTCAAGAAAATCCAGGGCCGATGGAGTGACCTCTGGTATGCGGAGGCTACTGAAGAGATTCCAGCGGATATCGGCTTCAAACAAGCCTGCAATGAAGCCGGCGTAGGCTGCTTTGTCCCGAGCCGCCTCAGCAATGGCCTCGGATCCCTGAAACAGCCCCGATTTTGCCATGCCGCATTCCTCCGGGGTCAGCTTAGAGGCGGGTCATCTGTGTAAGTGTACCACCATTTCAAGGTAAACGATGCCCTCAAAACGAAACATCGAGCCCTGACCCTAAAGAGGGAGAAATAGATGCTTGCCAAAAGGGATGAAAATCGTCCGTGTCGTGGTACGATGTTGATAGCGCATTTACTCCAGATTTCCTACGGGGTTTGCACCATGCGCAATGTCGTCGTCGTCGAGGGCTTCCGCACTCCTTTTTGCAAGGAGGGAACAGATTTTCGCCTGATCGATGCGGAAGTTCTTGGGGCGTGGGTCGTGCGTGAGATGATCGCGCGGTGTCACCGCTGGAACCTTCCGCTCACCACGATCGATTGCGTGTTGGGAAGTAATGTCGCCACGCCGATGCACGCAGTGAACCCGACGCGGGTTGCTGCCGTCATGGGCGGTCTTCCTCCGAGCATTCCCGCCGACACTGTCGCTGGTAAGAATTGCGGTTCCGGCGTCACGGCACTCTACTATGCAGGCCTGCGTATTCGCAGCGGCGATGCCGATACCGTGCTGGTTGTCGGTATGGAGGCGATGAGTCGGATCCCCGTCGCGTATGACCGCACGGTCGCTGACCTGCTCCTGCAATACGGCAAATCAAGGGGCGCCATGGAAGGGGCGGCTGCCGCCTTTTCTCTCCTTCCCAAACTCCTCAACCTGAAGCGCTATCCGCCCCGCGTCGGCATCGTGATGGGCCTCACGGATCCGATGTGCGACCTGATTATGGGACAGACCGCTGAGAACATCGCCAAAGATCCTTCGTTGAGTCTCACGCGTCAAGATCAAGATGCGTTTTCAATTCGATCGCATCAGTTGGCGGCACAAGCATGGAAACGAGGATTCTTTGCAGAAGAAGTCGTGCCGATGTTTGTGCCTGAGAGCAATAGCTATGTCGAGCGTGATAACGGAATACGAGAGGATGCGGATCAGACGAGATTTCGTGATGTGAAGCCGGTGTTCGACAAACGGCATGGTTCGGTCACGCCGGCGAATTCCTCACAGATCACGGACGCCGCCGCGGCCATGTTGTTGATGGAGGAGGAGAAGGCCAAGTCGCTCGGGCTCCCGATCCTTGGGTATGTGAAGGATTATGCCGATTTTGGCTATGAGCCGGCCTGCATGGGGCTGGCTCCCGTAGGAGCCATCGCAAAACTCTTGTCCAAGACTCGCTTCAGTCTCAAGGATTTTTCCGTCTGTGAAATCAACGAAGCGTTCGCATCCGTCGTGTTGGGAATCAGTCGTATTCTGTCCTCGTCCTCTCTTATGGAACGGAAGTTCGGCAGTTACGGATGGACGGAGCGTCTCGGCGAGATCCCTCCCGATGATCTCAATCCGCACGGTGGGGCGATCGCGCTTGGTCATCCGGTCGGCGTATCCGGTTTGCGCCTGGCCACTACCTCATTGTTGGAACTGAAACGACGAAATGCGGAGCGGGCACTGATCAGCGCGTGTGTCGGCGGTGGACAAGGCGTGGCCATGATTTTAGAGCGGAAATAACCATGGCAGTCGAATTCAAACATTTCAAGACAGCCACACTGCCTAATGGGCTTTTGCTGGCGGGCTTTGATTACCGATCAAAGTCGGTCAACGTTCTTAACAGTGAGAGTTTGACTGAATGGCAGGAGATCGTCCGACTCTCCCAGGAATCCCCCGAGATCAAAGCCGTCGTCCTTGTCAGCCTGAAGATGGGAAACTTCTGCGCCGGAGCCGATTTGGAGCAGTTGCATCATGCGCAGCAGCAACGGGCGTTTCAGGCGGTGGAACAGCTGGTCGTCACGGCGCACACCGTATTTGACGTGATGGCTCGATCGACGAAACCGTTTGTCGCGGCGGTGGAAGGCATCTGTCTGGGTGGGGGGCTCGAACTGGCGTTGGCCTGCCATGCCAGAGTTGCGAGCGCTCACGCGAAAACCTCTTTTGGCTTGCCGGAAGTCAAGCTCGGTATTCTTCCCGGATTTGGCGGAACTCAGCGGCTCCCACAGCTCATCGGCTTACCCGCTGCCTTGGGAATGATCACCGCCGGCAAGAGCGTGTTTCCCCGGCAGGCCTTCAAAATGGGGTTGGCGGACGCCCTGGTGACCTCAATCCCTTCCCCCGTTCGGACGCTGGAAGAGATACAAAAGGAAACGCTCGTTCAAGTGGCCATTGCGCATGCCAACGGCCTCCATCCCAATCCCGTTTTGCGTCGGCCGGTCCGGCTGAGCCAAAGGCTGCTGGGTGCGCCGGGGATCCGTTCGCTCGTCTGCCTCTATGCCAAGCGGCAAGTGATCAAACGAGTCCGGCATTTCTATCCCGCTCCGCTTCAGGCCATCGAAGCCGTGGAAAAGGGAATGTCGTTGGATGTGCTGGACGGATCCCTGACGGTTGAAAAGCCACGCTTGCTTGATCTCTTGGCCGGACCGGTCTCTGCACACCTCGTGGGTTTGTTCTTGGCTGGCGAAGAGGTGAAGCGGAAGGTTCCAGGCGGGGCCGAACCACTTACCCGCATTGGTGTGCTTGGCGCCGGTCTGATGGGCTCACAAATTGCCGGACAGCTCGCCGAAAAAGGCTATGGGATCGTGCTGCGCGATGTGGCGTCGGGCATCTTGGCGAGTGCGATGGGGAGAATCCAGCAGACTCAAGCGGTTCAGGTTCGCAAACGCATCATCCTTCCCTCAGACCTCCACTATCGAATGATGAGAATTACTCCGACCATTCACATCAGTGATGTCAGTCCTGTCCCCCTGGTCATCGAGGCGGTGTCCGAGAAACTGGATGTCAAGCGAGCAGTGTTCGCCGAGTTTGAATGCGAGGCTCGTCCGGAAGCGATTTTTGCCACCAATACCTCTTCCTATACCTTGGCCGACATTGCCGCCAAGGGGACCCATCCTGAACGCTGTGTGGGACTCCATTTCTTTAATCCTGTCGCCAGAATGCAGTTGGTCGAGGTGGTCCGTGCGCCGTTCACCTCCGACAGAGCTCTGGCGCAGGCCTGCGGCGTTGCCAAGAAGCTCGGCAAGTTTCCACTCGTGGTCCGTGACGGGCCCGGGTTCCTTGTGAACCGGATTTTGGCACGGTATCTCGCAGAGGCGGTGATCATGGTTGGAGAAGGGATCCCAATCCGCCGCATTGATGCGGTCGCCAAGGACTTCGGGATGGCCGTGGACAGTGGGCATCCGATGGGGCCACTCGAACTGCTCGACCTCGTCGGACTCCCAGTCGCCATGCATGTGCTTACTTCGCTTGCCGTGCTGGGATCACGCATTGAATCTCGCGAAACGCTACTCCGTGCCTTCCTTCAGGACAAGAAACCGGTCACGTTTTGGAAATCGGACAAAGAGAATCCGCGGGCCCTTGACCTGATTAGGAATTACCGTCGTACCGAACCCGGAGAAACGGATCCCATTTCAGATGATAGGCTTCACCAACGCTTGTTTCTTCCGATGGTTGACGAGGCAGTGCGCTGTCTAAAGGACAAAATTGTAGATCAACCCTGGCAGGTCGATTTCGGCCTGACCTATGGAATCGGCTTCCCGGCGTTTCGGGGAGGGCTTCTGAACTGGGCCAGGCAGAGTATGACGCCGAGGCAGATCGCACAGACATTAGACATGTTGTCCAATACGCACGGTAAACGGTTCGAGCCCTGTTCGGGGCTTGCACTAGGAGGATGGTAGCGCCGAGTCACACGAAAGGGAGCAGGCCATGCACGAACAACCTTGGTGCATTCATTATCCGGAAGGCGTTCCCAGAGAGCTCTCTCTGAGCCATGAGACGCTCACGGCGATGTTCTCACGGAGCGCGCAACGGTTTTCGCGCCGGCCAGCCCTCTATTTTTTTGGCAAGACGATCTCCTACCAGGAATGCCACTCTCTTGTGGAGCGGTTCGCCTGTGGTCTCGCAGCGTTGGGTATTCGCAAGGGCGATCGTGTGGCTCTCTGCTTGCCGAACTCACCACAGGCCGTGATCGCCTACTTCGGAATCTTGCGCGCGGGCGGCATCGTCGTCGCCTGCAATCCGACATACACGGAGTATGAGCTCGCCCATCAGCTGCGCGACTCGGGTGCCAGGGCCGTTGTGGTCCTGGACCTGATGTACCACAAGATTCAACCTCTCAATATGGAATCGGTCATCGTCACCCGCATCACCGATTTCATGACGACGATTGCCAAATATATCTATCGGCACAGGAATGGCCATCAGTCGCCTCCTGAGATTCAGCCGAATGAACGGATCCGTTGGTTCCACGACGTCCTGAATGATGCGGGTTCCGTCACGCCGGAAAGCTTGCCGGTCGCAGCTCCGGACGATATCGCACTGCTTCAGTACACGGGGGGCATCACAGGGATCTCCAAGGGCGCGATACTCCTTCACCGCAATCTGACGGCAAACATTCGACAACTGGTCAGTTGGTTTTCTCCCGCCGAACGAGTGGAGAGCTTTCTCGCCGCACTTCCGTTGTTTCATGTCTTTGGCATGACCGTGACACAGAATATCTGTCTAGGCATCGGAGGATGCATGGTGTTGGTGCCGGATCCCCGCAATATTCCGGTGCTGGTGACGTTGTTACGCAAGAAGCAACCAACTGTGATCACGCTCGTTCCGGCATTCGTACGAAAGCTGCTTGAACACTGCGATGCAAAGGATTTTACGTCGACTCGGTTCGTCATATGCGGCGGGGCGGCATTGCCCTATGACCTCATGAAGAAATTCAAAGAGCGCACCGGGCATCTCATCTGCGAGGGCTATGGTCTCTCCGAAGCCTCGCCGGTTACTCACTGCAATATTGCGCGCGGCCTCTCCGTCAAGCGGTCCATTGGATTACCGATCTGTAACACCGAGGCAATGATCGTCGATGAAAAGGGTCGAGAAGTGATGGCGGGCGAAAGCGGCGAACTGTGGGTGCGAGGGCCCCAAGTCATGGCTGGGTACTGGAACAATCCGGTCGAGACCGCAAACGCCCTGAAACCTGGTGGTTGGCTCGCGACCGGCGACATCGCTCGAATGGATCAGGACGGCTTCTTTTACATCGTCGATCGAAAGAAAGACATGATTCTGTCGACCTCTGGATTAAATGTCTACCCCGCCGAAATCGAACAGGTGCTTTTGCTGCATCCTCAGGTGCGTGAGGCCGCCGTCATCGGCGTGCGAAGCTCTGATGGAGGCGAATCGATCAAGGCGTTCGTGGTGCCGGCGAACGAGGCCGCCTCTGGGGAAGACCTCATTGCGCACTGCCGAAGTCATCTCGCCTCGTACAAAGTTCCGAAGAAGGTCGAGTTTCGTACGGAGCTTCCCAGATCCATTCTTGGAAAGACACTCCATCGGATTCTACGAGCCGAGGAGGATGCGCGCCTTCACCTTCAGGAATCTAACAATGGTGAAAAGCCGAAGAATCCATCGGTCGAAAACGTTGTTGGATGCAAGGCAGCTCACTGACGTGCCTTGCGAGCGCCAACGCGGCGGAAAGGCCGGGCGATTCTATGCCGATCAGGTTGACGAGGGTCGGAGTATCGCTATCGACGGACACGATAAAATCACTCTTTTTCTGCTGACCGGTCATCACACAGGGGCGGATACCGGAATAGGCCCAGCGAAGATCAGACTCATCCAGAGCGGGCAGAAATTTTTTCAAGGCCTGGATGAATACTCCCGGCGGCGTCTTTTGAGATTGGTAGTCCGCTTTGTCCTGCACCGGAACCTCGTTAGGTCCGACGAACAATTGGCCATTGGGGCGGGGGCTAAAGTGGATACCTTTGCCCGTCGCTTTTGGCGGCAGCGCAGGGTACACCAGACGCCGAATCAGGCGTTTTTTGGCCTCAGTGACCACCTCGTAGTACTCCCCGCGGAGCGGTCGAATGCTATATTTATTGTACGACAAGGCGAGCGTGGCGATCTCATCAGCATGAAGACCTGCCGCATTGATCAAACACGCGACCTGGATTGTTTGACGGTCGGTCGTCACGCGATAAGCGGTGCCTTCGTCTTCAATGGCCATCACCCGGTTATTGAACGCGAATTCGACACCGTTGGCCGATGAGTCGTTTTTGAGTGATTGCACCAATGCGAGCGAATCGATGACACACACGCTTGGAATCACGATACCGCAAGAGGCGCGAAGGTTCGGCTCCCAGCCTCGCAACCCGGATGGAGTGACAAACGACATCCCGATATTCGATTTCCACGCGTTCAGCCAGAGCCGCCGGAGCATGGAGATCTCTCGCCAGAGACCACGACGGATATCTTCACTTGAAATGGCGATGACCATGCCGCTGCGGAGAAGGGGAATGTTCTGCTGTACTGCATATGCCAAGGCCAAAGCGCTTCCCTCTCTCGCTAACCGCGCCTTTAGTGAACCGGGATGTTCATGGATCCCGCTGTGGAGCACACCACTGTTTCGTCCGCTGGTTTCCTCTCCTGCCCCCTCACGCTGCTCCAGCACGATGATGCGGAGGGGGCGATGCCAGCGCCGACCTGCCAGTTCCCTGGCGATGCCGCATCCAATGACCCCGGCACCCACAATGCAGACATCATATGTGTTCATGGCATTGGGTTCTCTCTGGAGCAGTGGTGACAGGGAGCCATTATATGTCCGATAGTCGATCGACGAAGTACGGAAAAATCCTGTTCGTCTTTTGTGGCGGAGGGTGTAAGGCCATCCTCCAGGCGGTGTCGGCTGCCGAAGTGGTCAAGGCCGGCTTTACTCCGTCGCATATCATGAGTTCCTCAGCAGGAACCTGTAACGGTCTCGGGTTTGTCGAGAATCCTGGTCCCGTCGGGGCAGAAAAAACGATTCGCATATGGGAAAACTATATCACCTCCCCGGAAGCGATTTACGAAGTTCACCCCTTCCTGCAGGAGAAACTGACGCGTCTTCTAGGGGTCATGCCGAAAGCGACGCAGGATTGGGGGCCCTCTGGATCGATGCTCCATGATGTCAGGAGGGCCATCAAGTTTCTCCCGTTGGTGCTCTCATTCTGTATTCGCATGCCCTTGCGCGTGGCGGGCCGCACGGTCAGCTTCCTCTTCCGCCTCATGGACGCGTTCGAGGCTCAACAGCAATCGTTCCGGCGACTGGTCCAGGCACCCGAAATCCTCGAAGCATTCGATGAAGTGGATAAATTCTTTGAATTCAAGCGCATGAAGGCTTTCCTCGACCCGTTTCCGCTCTTGGCGAGACTCGGCGAGCAGATCGATCTGCAGAGGGTGCTTACGAGTTCCATCGTCTGGCATATCATCACCGAACGCTATGAAGACGGAGCGACCGTGATCTTTTCAAACAAGGATGCCGACCTCGTCATGGATCAAAACACGGACGCGCGAAGCCAGAAAGCGAAATACGACATGTTCTATAAACGGATTCGTGCGTCCATGGCGCTGTATCCACTGTTTGAAATGGTTGAAATGGACGGCTTCCGCTACCTGGATGCCGATCTCGCGAATCCCTTGCCCGTTGAAGAAGCCTTCAACCTTGGATGTGACACCGTCTTTATCTTCCTCAACGTTCCAAGGAGGAGCGTTCGTGTTGATCCCCATCCATTGCGGGACCTTGTCGAACTAAATGACCTCGTGCGATTGAATGAGCGATATATCAATCACCGGCTCAAAGAGGCGCAGGTGAAAGCCAAGGAAGCCGGGGTGAATCTTTTCGTCGTCCGTCCCGATCAGATTCCTCCGGGGCTCGGACTGTTAGAGATCGATAACAAGGTGATCGAATTCGTGAAGAGCAGCGAGCAAAAACGCATGAAAGACTATCTCGCCGATTTGGAAGCGCGCAATCTTCGATTCGCACCGCCGTTGAACTAATTCCAATCCTTCGAGAACAGTTTCGGAGCGCTCATGCCTCGCGTCTTGAGAATCGGCCACCGTGGAGCTGCCGGACACGCGGCAGAAAACACATTAGCCGCCGTTCAGAAGGGGATCGAACTCGGTGTCGATTTCGTGGAGATCGACGTGCGCCTGACAGCTGACGGCGTTCTCGTGGCGCTTCACGATGCGACTGTCAATCGAACCACCAACGGGAGAGGTCGAGTCGACTCTCTATCGCTTAAGGCACTCAACGCGATGGATGCCGGGAACGGAGGAATCCCGACGGTAGAGGAAGTGTTGAAGGTGGCTGAAGGCCGAACGGGACTCATGTTGGAACTCAAGGTCGCTGGCGTGGCTCCGCTCACGGTACAAGCCGTACAGAAAGCTCAATTTAAAAACCCCGTTATCTATGCATCGTTCCTGCATGCCGAGCTCGCACACGTACGGGCGGCCGAGCCTGAGGCGAGCCTCATGGTGCTCTTCGATCGCTTGCCTCGAGCCCCCATTCCCTATGCGATGCAGTATCATCCCGCGTATGTGGGTCTGCGGCACGACAGGGTGACGCGGCACCTTGTGGATCTCTTCCACGAACAGAATGTCTTTGTGTGGGTTTATACCGCGAATCGTCCAAGTCACATTGAGCAGGCGCTGTCTGTCGGTGTTGATGGCGTGATCTCCGACTTTCCTGACCGTATTCCCATCCGGCTAGCGTAACGTCACTTGGCCCGGATCACTGCCAACCCTTGGTTCCCCATCGACACGTACACCGCGCGCGGCGTCACGGTCGTGTCGACGACGACCCGGCGCACCCCTGATACGCCAGGCCAGACCTGCACGGTCGACGTGGAAGGGGTAAACCGGAGCAAGCGGCCGTTGTTGTCCACGATCCAAAGGGAACCGTCCGGATCCGCCGCGATATCCATCAAACCGGCAGCAGGCAATCCGGTCACGTTGGTGTAGTGGAGAATCAATGAAGTATTTCCTTGAGCAATTGCGTGATTGTAGCTTGATAAACCGGTGTGAAGACTGACCCACCAGGCGGTTCCATCGGGTGTGATCGCTGCGCCCCTGTTATCTTCACGATACCCTTCCGGGACGATCAAATCATGTTCCCCCCTGTTATATGGCTCGGCCGGCCCATTGGTCGTGAACCCCCAGACAAACCGACCCTTAACCCATGCTCTCGGATCAACATTCCACTCATGCGAACCGATACCGTAGCCGGTGCCGTCAATCATCTCACCATTCGGATAGAGCGCTAACCCGTAGTGCTCACCCATGCGAGCCGTATCACTGCCGTCGGAGAGGTGCCACATAGTTTGCAGGTGGGTGTGATCGCCGAAGACATCGTTGAAGAGGTGCACAACTCCATGGTCGAATCCAATGAACAAGTGTCCAGCTGCAGTGCCGTTGTGGCCAAAGATCATTCGCCGTGCGGACCGCTCTTCCCAGCAATTGGGGGGGAAATCGCAGAGAAACTCATAACGAAGAACCTGAATACTGCCGTCGGCTGCGAGAGAGATCTTATCCGCTTGGCCTAAGTGCCAGCGAGGATCACTAAAGTCCGCATTGGCGACACAACAGGATGGAGGAGCGGGGGGTGGAATCGTTTGCTCGTAGCCTCTGTAGCCGACAAAGACTTCGTTCGCATGCCCGCCGGCCATCGCGGTGATATTGCTCACGGTCTGCTGCCCTGTTGCTGGATCGGTATAGGTTTGCACGTGGAGGCCATCCGCAGCGGTATAACGTCTGAATGTTGTCTCCCCAGGACGCAAGACATAGAGCGCATCCGGCGTCACCACCCAGATATTCTGTGCATCGTCTGGACTCGCGTCGATAATTGTGCCAGTCAGGCTCTGAGCAGCCGCGTACATGGTCAGATCGCTCACGGGCCAGGGGCCTGCCGGACCGCCCGTCGGCGGAGGATTCGTACCGGGCGGCGAGGAGGATGGCGTGGTCGAGGCCGCGGGCGGGTTATCGGAACCACTGCAAGCGGCAAGTATACAGAGAAGAGCGCAGAGGACTCCCCGCATCCACATGTGAACTCCTTGGGTTCAAGATCACGACTTCAAGGGTCTCTCCTATGTGAATACCGTTGATCTGAAGATCTCCTAGCTGGGAAGATCCCTTGACAAACGACTCTGGAGCCCTTGCCAATGCTCGTTGACGGCGCTCGAGGAGATCGGCTAGGCTCGTGTGTCTTTACGGAGGGGCTGTTGCACATGAGACACAACATTGCCTGTTTAGTACTCGTATTCACTTGCTTTTTGGTCGTGGACGGCTGGACGCTTCGAGCAGCAGAACCTTCGTTCGAACTCACCGCACGGTACATTCTAGAAGTGGTCAAAGCCTTCAGAACGGCCTACGTCCTCAAGGTTGTCGAGCATGCCAGGGATGGTGGCGTGCGACCGAACGAAGACTGGCAGAAGGATTCACATTTCATTCCGTTGCCGGCACAGTTCGTCAAAGCGGCGGCTGATCAGCTTGACAGTTTTGAGATCGGCTTGATTGGACTCACTCCTGTCAACAATGCAAACTTTCCAAAGACCCAGGCAGAAACGGACGCGCTACTCCAGCTCATGAAGAACCGTGAACGGTCAGTGACCACGTTTGTTGACGGGGATCAATTCAAGGCCATCTCAGCGGATCTGGCGTTGGTGCAGTCGTGCGTGGATTGTCACAACCAACATCCGAAAGCCACGCGACGGAATTTCCAACGATGGGATGTGATGGGGGGGCTGGTTGTACGATTGAAGCGCGATGCACGCACGGAAGGCTCCATGATGGGACCGGAACCTTCGAATCGTCCCATGGGGCCGCTGGAAAAGATGACCCCTCCGATGACGGCTCCCCCGCCTTGGGTTCGCTAGGAGGCTCGCCCCTTGACGCTTGGCATCAGCGGGGCGTAGGCTTCATCTAGCCTCTTCTTCACCTCGTATTCGGGGTGCATCATGGTCCTTCGTGGTACAAGAACCAACCGCGCGGACCTGCCCGGTGTACGCCTCTCACCAGACGGGCCCAACACTCGCAGACTGCACCACGTGAGTCGCCGCCGGGTTGTGGAACTCCGAGACTTCTCGTCTCTCTGTTGTTTCATCACTCATGTCCGTGTCGGCCCAAAATGCTTGGCGCAAGCCGCCATTTTGCCCGACGAGGAAAGGAGGTCCGCATGTCCTATCGCTTCAACAGTCTAGATATCCTTGTGGGTGTGGGTCTGTGTGCGATTGTCTTCGGAGCAATGGTTCTCGTCGTCGCAACCAGTGGCGCGTTTCTCGTCAGTGGGCCGCAGCCGGCGACACTTGATGAGGCCCTCCCGTCAACTGAGGCAGCCTGGCTGCAGCCGGCTCTGGGGCGGGCGATAGTCGAGCGCGATTTGCTGCAACAGCGTACGGACCAGCTTACGGCGTCGGCGACAGCCGAATGGAATCAGGCCATGATGGCTCACCGTAATCTGCAAGCGGTTCGTGGCGGTCCATTGGCCTTTGTCATGGATCAGGCGGTGACCGTTCCTCAGGAACATGCTGCCCGGGTTCAAACCGTGATGGGGCGGGCTATTGTGAATTTTACTCAACGTGGGATTCGCAGCGGTGCGCTGTCAGCCGATCTGTACCTTTCGGATTACAATCAAGGCATGATCGCCGCGACCGAAATCCGTGGCCGGCGAATGCATGACGAATTCGCGTCGACATGGCAATCGGTGCTCGGGCGTTGGATCGTCGATGTGACTCGCGAACACATGCGCCGGACGGCCGACGTGCAACAACAGCTGGGCACGGCAATTGTGCACATGACACAGGCGAGAATGGGGTTGGAGGGGGAGTGGGCAGCCAACCAATATCAATTGGGCAGCCTGATGGCTGCTGCGGACCGCACGGTGCCCATGGACGACCGCGGGGCTTTGTTGTCCTCATCCGATGCCATGCGACCGGAGGTCAGTACCTCGTTTAGACTGCCAGTCATTCCTGACATTTCGGCCGGGTATCTCATAGCCGCCGCCATGCTGCTGTGCGGTGTCTTCTTCGGTGGGCTCATACTGTCTGCGGCAGCGCGAGAAGCCAAGGCGCTGGCAGAAGCGAAACGAAACGCCGGCAGGTGGGTCTATCGGATGGCGGCATCATAGGCCGGAACACATGTCCTGCGGGCCGCGGACTACGGCCCGCAGGACGATCATTGCGGAGGGGGAGGCGTGAGTTTGACGCTGATAGCCCCGCCGAGCTCGCCTTCTTTAGCCCCTTCCTTGGGATACCCTGTAATGTCCCGTTGACCCTTTGGCTCTCCATGACAGGCGAGGCAGGCTCGATGATAGAACAAGGGCAGCAAGACCCGGACGAATTTCCCATCTTCCGTGACTGCGCTGAACACCGAATCAGGAGTGTCCGTAGAGGGAATTGCCGCAAACTTGGCGAACACCTCGGACTCGTACTCGTCAGGCTTGTTTCTGGGATTGCGAACCAATTGTGAAGGCGCGGTTTGCTTCATGTAAATGCCTGACCAGGATTGGAAGCGGGTCGCCGTTTCGGTTCCGAAGGTGGCGGGGATGAGACCCTTATAGGCGAATCCCGGCACGTTGATGACGGCTTGATAGGTGTCGATGGTTTTCTTGGACTCTTGCATCAGTCGGGCAAGCAACGGCTTGGCCATGGCCGGCACCTGTGCGGTTTCCAGGTTGGCCAGCGCCACGCCCGTTCGTCGGTGGAAGTCCTCACTGACTTGTCGTTCAAAGACGTCAGATGTGTAGCCTTTGTTACCTTGTGACGCGTCGTTGATGAGATCTTGTTTTTTTGCGATCGCCTCCCGTCCTGTGTCGAGCAAGATCGCCAAGAGACGTCCGGTTTCCGACGCGTCCTCAATTGGACCGGCGACAGCCATGAGTGGCAGACAGATCAGCAGAAACGGAACGGCTACGTATCTGTTCATGACAATCTGTGGGCTGCCTCTTGTCGGGTTTTCACTTATAAGCGCCAAGCGTACAGTGATTTGACTAAGGAGGCCCATCCCCCAAAAGAGGGGGCACAAGACGGCTGTCGTCCATGTGGAAACTTGCAGGTGATCTGTCTATGCTAGCCACTGTCGGAGAGCTTCACCTAAAGGAGGCCCCTTATGAAAAATCGTTTGTGGGTCATCTCGGTCATCCTCTCGACAGTCTGTGTGCTGATGGTTGGAGCGGCCTGCGCCGTCACGCCTGTGGTCAAGCCGACCTGTGCAATCTCCTGGGATCAAAGCGCGGATTATTGGCGGGTTGCCGAATACCGCCTTACCGTGTGGATGGTGAATGGGCAGCAAGCTTCTGACAAGACCACACATGTCGTGAAGGCGCCCACGACGCAGATCTCCTGTCAGGAAGTCGGCGCAAACAAAATCGGCAGTTGGCAGGCGACGGTCCAAGCGTGCCTCAAGGACGGGACATGCAGTGAGGCGAGCAAACCGATGTCGTTTCAAGTTGCCGAAAAATGAAGGAGAGGAGTGCGTGACGGTTAAGATCGAATGTCCCACAGTGATTCAGGCAGCGGGCACAAAACCAAAACTGATCGAAGAGTTTTTCGGACTGGTCAATAGTCGGACGGTTGAAGTCAGCATCGCTCGAATGCGAAGTCCATCCGGATGGATCGAGCCCGGACAGACCCCTGAGTTCGACGAATATACCGTGGTGCTGCGCGGCATGCTGCGCGTCGAAACGAAAACCGCCGTGCATGAGGTTCGCGCCGGCGAGGCCATCATGACTTCACGAGGGGAATGGATCCGGTACAGCACTCCTGGACCGGAAGGGGCCGAGTATCTTGCCGTGTGTATGCCTGCGTTTTCTTCGGACAACGTCCACCGAGATTCCTGACGCCTCAGACCCCCTTTCAGCTGGTCGAATCTCAGAAATCGTTATCTGTTCCAGGGGTCCTTGTGTAGAGTAGGCCCATGCAGGGCTATCGTGTGGAATCAGAAATCCCGCGTCCGACCGCGTTGAATCGCTTCCGACGTCATCCGCGTGTCCGCATCGAAACACCGTTTGCCTGCGCGATTTCACCTCTTGGATCACGACGTTGGCTGAGGAGGCCTCCGCGGAATCTGGGCTTGGTGTACGATCTTTCTATTCGCGGCGCCCGTGTGAGCACCGAGGCTCCGTTTAAGCCAGGAGATGAAGTGGCAGTAAGCCTACGGCTTCCAAAGCAGATCCGTTCGGCTGACATCGCCGTCGCGACCGTCCGGTGGACGAAAGATCAGTTCTTCGGATTGGCGTTTCGCCGGCTGTCCTACGATGCCCATGACCGGCTCAGAAAGTTTGTGTCAATCGCCTCAAGGAGGCTGAAATAGTCCGATGGCACACGTCCAACGACAAGGCGTTGCGGGGGTGGATTTGCGGCAGCACCCAAGACACCGAGTGTCGGCCCCCTTCCCCTGTGCGTTTGCTCTCTTGGGTTTGAAGCGCTGGACCGCGGTCGACCGGAACGGTCTCGGTGTCGTTCTCGACGTTTCCTTAAAGGGTGCCAAGGTCATGAGCACGGCGGAGATGACGCCGGGTGACCATCTGGCCGTGAGTTTCCGCATACCGGACCAGATGATGGCCATGCAACTCGATGCGACCGTGAAATGGATTAACGATCAGCTCATCGGACTGGAATTCGTCTCGGTGCCCCTTTCAGTCGAGACTCGTCTCAAGAAGTTCCTCGCACGCTCGTCAAACCCCTGCGCCTGAGACCACCTCGGCGAGGATCTCAAATCTCAGATTCCAGATTTCAAACAGAGATTGAGGCAAATGATTCGCCTTCCAACCTCCATTTGAGATTTGAAATGAGATTTGAGATTGAGAGTGGCGCGGGAACAGGCGGGACGGATCCCGGCGGGAATGCCGGGATCCCGCTCACTTGATGGCGACGGCTTTCACTTCTTTAAAGGTCGTCATCCCTTGTAAGCACTTCTGGATACCGTCTTGCATGAGGGTCGTCATTCCATCTTCCACGGCAGCTTTGACCATTTCCTCCGTTTTGGCCTTGGTTTGAATCAGCCGTTTCAAGATGTCGGTTCCCAAGAGCAATTCGTGCAAGGCCACACGGCCTTTGAATCCAGTGCGGTTGCAGGTCTCACAGCCTTTGCCCCTTGAGAGGCGGAAGGCATTGTCCAGTGGGATGCCAAGCTTGTCCCAGGCGTCAGGGCCGTAGCCTTGACGGATTTCGTCATATTCTTCCTTCGTGCCTACATACTGTTCTTTGCAGTCTTTGCACACCCTGCGCGACAGGCGTTGGGCCAAGACGCCGAGCATGGCATCGGCGAAGCTGAAGGAATCGCAGCCCATGTCGAGCAGGCGGGTCACGGTTTCCACGGCGCTATTGGTGTGCAACGTGCTCAGGACCAAGTGACCGGTGAGCGAGGCTTCAATACCGATTTCCGCCGTTTCCTTATCGCGCATTTCTCCCACCATGATCACGTCCGGGTCGGCGCGGAGAAAGGCCCGCATGGCCTTGGCAAAGGTGAAGTCGATCTTCGGCTGGACCTGCACCTGCCTCAGCCCATATTGCGTGATTTCGACCGGATCCTCTGCGGTCCAGATCTTGATGTCGGGCGTATTGATGAATCCCAGCACCGAGTGCAGCGTCGTCGTTTTTCCGGAGCCGGTCGGGCCGACGCAGAGAATGATGCCGTAGGGTTTTTCGGCAATGTTTCGGATCGCCTTGAGATTCCGATCGGAAAAGCCCATTTTGTCCAGCGGCAACGGTTCGCTTGCGGCGAGAATACGCATGACGACATCTTCGTTGTAGCCGGCGGTGGGAATGGTTGCGACGCGGAGCTCGATCTCACGCGTCTCGCTGAGTTTGAATTTGATCTTGCCGTCTTGCGGTTTTCTGCGTTCGGCGATGTCCAGGCTTGCCATGATTTTCAGGCGTGACACGATCGCTCGCCGATAGCTCTGAGGTATCTTCATGTATTCGAAGCAGTCGCCGTCGACGCGGAAGCGCACGAGCGTTTCCCGCTTCTCTCCGTAAGGCTCGATATGGATGTCCGAGGCATTCTGCCGATAGGCGTCCGCGATGATCTGATTGGCCAGGCGGACGATGGCGCTGTCGTTCTCGTCCAGTCCGCCGCCGATACCTTGTTCTTCCGCCGATTCGGCTTGGGCTTCCGTGACGAGTTCGCCCAGAATGTCGGAGACATTTTCGTCCAGCTTACGCCCGGAACCATCGCCACCGCCGGTCGCCGAATTCAAGAACTGGGCGATGTCTCGTCGGAGGCTGACGGCAAATCGGATGTTGAGTCCGGGGAAGGTGCGTTTGATATCGGCGACGCGATCGAGGTCCCCCGGATCATCCGTCAGGATCTCGATAGCCGTTCGATCGCGCTTGAGCGGCATCCAGTGGTTTTTCTTCAGATAGTCGACGTTGAGGTTTCTGAGCAGCTCGATATCGACAAGGGTGCGCTCGCTGTATTCGATGTAGGGGCACTTGTGGAATTGCGCAATGGATTTGCCGATATCCAGTTTTGGCACTTTGTATTTTTCGATCAAAATGCTTTCGAGGTCTGAGGAGATGCTTTTCCGAGCCTCGGCAATCGCATTGTCGAGCTCGTTCTGGGTGATTTTGCCGTTGGTCACGAGCAGGTCGAACTTCGTCGACGCCTTTTTGGTGGATACCTTCCTGAGGTTGAAAAAGGCGATGCCGAGTGCCTTGGCGACCTCTGCGACCGACTCTTCGTCTTTCCTTGTGAAACGGAGTCCGCTTTTCTTGTTGAGTAGCTGCAGCACGCCCATCAAGTATTTGTTGTCGGCAACGATCGGATAGGTGAGGACCTGTTTGGTCTTGAATCCCGTGCGTTTATCATAGGACGTGTCATGATTCAGTGACGGATGGATGCCCTGCAATTCCAAGGTATTGTAGGCATCCGCGATGTTCACCGGTCGCAGATACTTGGCGCAGAAACCAGCCAAACTTTGTTCCGTGATCGGGATGCGAACTTCCTCGATCGTGTCGATGTGGGGCACCTTGTAGAAGATTTCCTTCTTGTCCGCGTCAAAGGCGAAGAGTGTCAGGTCCTCGGCATCGAATAGACCAAGGATGTCCTTGTGCAGATCGAGGAGGATCTGATCCAGATTGCTGGCGGCATGGATTTGACTGGTGATCCGCTTGACATGTTCTGCAAATTCGACTTTTTGCTGCAGTTCTTGCAAGTTTTGCGTCGGAGGTTTGGCCTGCATCTGAGCTCCTCTGGGAAACCGGTCGAACGACCTACAGGTCGGCGTAATGCTTACTTTTCCTGAGTCGAGACTCAGTCTAGCCCAACAGAGTTGGAAGGCAAGGAAAAGGCGCTTTCGCGATGGATGTGGTCAGCGGCGGAAAGGGGCAGAATGCAGGGGATGGATCAGGAGGCCGATCGTCCCGATGAGGCCATGGCGAGAATTCCTGCCGGGACGTCAGTTGGAGCCAGTTTCGTCTTCACGCCGGTTTTGCGGGTTTTCACTTCCAGCAGGCCTTCCGCGAGGCCCTTGTCACCGGCGATCACTTGATACGGTGCGCCGATCAAGTCCGCATCGTTGAACTTGACCCCTGCGCGTTCATCCCTGTCATCCCACAGGACTTCCAGGCCTGCTGCGTCCAGTGCTCCGTACAGACTTGTGGCGGCATCGATCACTGCCGCGGACTGTCCCAGCGAAATGAGATGGACATGGAACGGAGCGATGGGAAACGGCCAGACGATGCCCTTGTCATCATGGTTCTGTTCAACCGCAGCGGCGGCCGTCCGGCCGATACCAATCCCGTAACATCCCATGACGGCCAGACATTCCTTGCCGTTGGGATCGAGAAACGAGGCTTTCATAGCCTCGCTGTATTTGGTACCAAGCATGAAGACATGGCCCACCTCGATGCCCTTAGTGGTCTTGAGGACACCGTCCTTCCGTGGCGAAAGATCGCCGGCCCGGGCATTGCGCAGGTCCGCGAATTGCTCGACCTGAAAATCGCGCGGGCAATTCACATCGACCAGATGCGTATCATGTTGGTTTCCGCCGACCACGACGTTAGTGGTTGCCTTGACGGCATAATCGGCGACGATGCGCACTTTCAAGCCTACGGGGCCCGCGAATCCGACCGACGCACCTGTGACCTGTTCCACGATCGCCGGACTGGCCAATTCCAGATCGGTGACACCAAGCAACCGTTTGAGCTTGATTTCGTTGGCGTCGTGGTCACCGCGGACCAAGACCGCGACGGTCTCCGATGCCGTGCGATACAGCAACGTCTTGACGAGCTTGGATGCTTCAACCTTCAAAAACTTCGTGACTTCCTCGACGGTTCGGCAGCCAGGGGTACTGACTCTGCGCAGCGGGCGCAGCTCTTCTTTCGCTTCTTCATTAGATGGAAGCACCTCGGCCCGTTCGATGTTGGCCGCATAGGTGCCCGCTTCGCTGTAGACGATGGTTTCCTCTCCGGTATCCGCCAACACCATGAACTCATGCGAGGAGGTGCCGCCGATCAAACCCGTATCGGCTTCAACGGCCCTAAAGTTGAGACCACAACGGGAGAACACGCGGTGGTAGGCGTCGTACATTTTTTGATAGCTGACGCGGGCGTCTGCATCGTCTTTATCGAAGCTATACGCGTCCTTCATGATAAATTCGCGGCCACGCATTAGCCCAAAGCGAGGTCGGATTTCGTCCCGAAACTTGGTTTGGATCTGATAAAAATTCAGCGGCAGCTGCCGGTACGAGCGGACTTCGCGGCGGAACAAATCCGTGATGACTTCTTCATGAGTGGGCCCAAGGCAAAAATCCCGTTCATGCCGGTCCTTGAACCGAAGGAGTTCCTTCCCGTAATAGTCCCAGCGGCCGGTTTCCCGCCAGAGCTCAGCAGGAGATGCGATCGGCATCAGTAGTTCCTGCGCTCCCGCCCGGTTCATTTCTTCCCGGACGATCTGCTCCACCTTCCTGATGATTCGCAGTCCCAGCGGAAGATACGTGTAGATGCCGGCTGCCACTTTGCGGATTAGTCCGGCACGGAGCATCAACCGGTGACTGACAGTTTCGGCTTCCCCGGGATCTTCCCGCAGGGTGGGGAGAAGGAGTTGAGAGGTACGCATGAAGTATCAGTGAGAGAAGAAGATCCGTTCGAGGTCGTTCCAAAAAGCAAAGATCATGACGCCAACGAGCAAGACCAATCCAACCTGCTGTGCCAACTCACGCTGCCGTTCGCCCAACGGCTTGCGCAGGATGCCCTCGATCAGGAAGAAAAGCAAGTGGCCGCCATCCAGGATCGGAATAGGCAAGAGGTTCAACACGCCCAGGTTGATGCTCAGGAGCGCAATAAGGAAAATCACATTGGCAGGACCTTGGGCAGCGGCTTCGCCGGAAATCTTTGCAATCGTCAACGGCCCGCCGATGTTCTTGCTCGAAATATCACCGATGATCATCTTGTACAAACCGACGACGGTAAGTTCGGTCCATTTCCAGGTCGCTTCCAGGCCGTTGTAGATCGCGGCCAGGGGAGTCGTGGACCGCATCAAGGACCGGTCCGGTCCAGCGATGCCGATCTTGCCGATTTGCACCGACTGGCCGTTCACGGTGGTGCTTTCCGCGACAGGGGTGACTGTCAGGGAGATGCGGTGACCGTCACGCAACACATCGACGTGAAGGGTTTTGCCCGGACTGTCTTTCACCAGCCCGGTCATTTGCGTCCAGGTATGGATGGGCGTACCGTCGATTGACAGAACCCGATCACCTTCCTGGAAGCCAGCGGCCGCCGCCGGTTTGCCCGGCACCACTTCATTGACGACCGGTGGAATCTCCTCGATCCCGAGATAGTAGCCCGTGTCTTCCTTTTGGCCGTGTCCGGACGCCGAAACCGGTGTCACGATCAACGTTTCAATACGGCCGTCACGCAAGACTTCGAGTGTCAGCGGCGCCCCTTTGCCTTTGGCAGCGGCATCGAGCAGTTCCACGCGGGTCGCGATGTCACGTCCATCGATCTTCTTGATTTGATCGCCCGCCATCAAGCCGGCCTTGGCCGCTGGAGAATCTGGGGCTACCGCTTCCAGCACCGGTGCGATGTCTTTGAACGACGGGACGGGCAGCGTATAGCCGGTGGACAGCCAGGCGGCAAAGATCAAATAGGCAAGAATGAAATTAAATCCGGGCCCGGCGGAAACGATCAGCACCTTGCCCCAGAGATTCTGATGCACGAAGGACCGTTTTCGATCCTCGGGAGTGATCGCTTCAGCCTCATCTTCCCCGAAGAGCTTGACGTAGCCGCCCAATGGGATGGCGGACACCAGATATTCAGTCTCTCCCATTTGCCGGCCAATGAGCTTGGGTCCAAAGCCCAAAGAAAACTTCAAAACTTTCACACCCACCCAGCGTGCGGCCAAGAAATGACCGAGCTCATGGAACGCGACGAGGATTCCCAGAACCACCAAAAACCACCAGGTTTTCTGCATCAAAAGCCAGAGAGTATCGGGCGACCACGTCAATGCGGAAAAAGTCATAGTCCATGCTCGGTGTTGAAGGGTTGAATCGTCATGGTCAGGTGCATCTTCTGTTCAGCGCGCCAATGCATGGACCAACGAGTCGGCCTTTTCTCGCGCCCATCGGTCGGCTTCCAGGGCCGCTTCCACTGAGAGTACCGGTTGAGGAGTGTGGGCCTGCATGGTGCTCTGAATGATATCAGAAATATCGGTGAAACGGATGCCGCCGTTCAGAAACGCGTCAACGGCGATCTCATTGGCGGCGTTCATGGCGGCTGGCATCGTGCCGCCGATCCGCAGCGATTCATATCCCAAGCGCAGACACGGGAAGCGATCATGGTCTGGTTTACAGAACGTCAGGGTACCGATCTCGGTTAAATCCAACGAAGGCAAATCGAGCGGCAGCCGGTCCGGATAACGCATCGCGTACGAGATCGGCGTTCGCATGTCCGGTAATCCGAGCTGTGAGATCATTGAACGGTCCTCATATTCTACCAGAGAGTGGATGATACTCTCCCGGTGGATCAAGACATCAATGCGAGATTCGGGGATGTCGAAGAGCCATCGGGCCTCCACGACTTCGAGTCCCTTGTTCATCAACGTGGCGGAGTCGATGGTGATCTTTGCCCCCATTTTCCAGTTCGGGTGCTGCAAAGCCCGCTCCGGCGTGACCTCATGGAGCGCTTCTTTGGGAAGGTTCCACAGGGCGCCTCCCGACGCTGTCAAAATTAGGCGGCGGACATCCTCGATGCGGTGCCCCTCCAACGATTGAAAGATCGCGCTGTGTTCGCTATCGACGGGAAAGATTCTGACGCCGGCCCGGCGAGCTTCTTCCTGCATCAACTGACCGGCCATCACCATGGGTTCCTTGTTCGCCAACGCAATGTCTTTCTTGGTGCGGATCGCTGCCAGTGTTGGGACGAGGCCGGCTCCCCCAACAATGGCAGATACCACCAGTTCGGCGTCGGAAAGCGAAGCGACCGTGGCCAGACCCTCTTGACCACTGACGATCTCGGTGGGCACTCCCGAACAGCGTTGTCTGAGTCTGACTGCTGCGGCTTCCGTAGACATGGCGACGGCCTGCGGTCGGAATCGGCGCACCTGATCGGCCAGCATCTCATCGTTGTTGCCGGCCGTCAGGCCGACCACGCGAAACTCGCCTGGAAACCGCTCGACGATGTCCAGCGTGTTGGTGCCGATCGATCCGGTCGAACCGAGGATGACGATCGATTTCATAGGTATTCCTCAGGGGTGAGATGCCACCGATCCCACGGACGTCACATAGTAGTAGAAGGCAGGTGCGGTGAACAAGAGACTGTCCAGCCGGTCAAGCATCCCGCCGTGGCCAGGAAGCAGGCCCCCGGAATCCTTGACACCCACGCTGCGTTTAATGGCCGATTCCACGAGGTCTCCCCACAGGCCGGCTAACGTCAGGAAAACGGCCAGAACGAGCGTATCGAGATTGGTGAATTCCGGTACAAATGTCCAGCGTGCGACAAACGCGACGCTCGTTGCGCCGATGAATCCTCCGACCAATCCTTCAAGCGTTTTTTTGGGGCTGATCCGAGGGGCGAGTGCCCGCTGCCCGTACAACGTTCCCACATAGTAGGCACCGGTGTCTGCCGCCCATGTGACCAAGAGTAGAAAAAACAGGAGTGATTCTCCCTCCGGCTGCAGTCGGACGGCGACCAGATAGCTCAACGTGAGGCCGATGTACAGCATCCCGGTGAGCACAATGGCTCCCTGCCGGAGGCTGTCCAGCAGCGGCATTTCTACCACAACAGGGATCGACAAGACGGTAACGACGGCGAGAAGCAGGCCTGCCTGCACAAGGGTGGGTTGATGCGGCCCCACGATCAAAGCCACGCAACCGACCAGGCCCATCGCGACGGTCAGGCGACGAGAAGACGTCGGAAAACAGAGCCGATAGAGCTCAGCAAGCGACAGGCAGCCGGCGATCGCCACAATGCCGGTGAAGGCGATGGGAGGAAGATACTTGATGGCGCCATAGAGCAGGGGAAC
>Ga0081455_10000553_pt1 | contig 48602 bp, 53 predicted proteins | sample TabmetS3T2R1_FD_70207 | JGI IMG/M metagenome (GOLD analysis project Ga0081455, IMG submission 70207) | Tabebuia heterophylla rhizosphere microbial communities from the University of Puerto Rico - S3T2R1 | ecosystem: Host-associated > Plants > Roots > Rhizosphere ...
AAGTACCCGTTACGGGTCTCGGCGAGGTAGTCGATCGCCAGCGTGAGAATCGCCAGCAGCGACAGGATGAGGACTTTGGGCTTCATGCGAGGCTTTCAAGAGTTTTATGCCGAAATAAACTATCAAGAGCGTCATGGCGATGGCGCCGCAGCTGACCAGGCCCGTCACAGTCTGCCAGGGCAGCAGGTTCATGCCCGCGACCGACAGGCCGAACGCCAGTCCCGAAACCCCGATCGCCGCCAGCACCATGCCCTTCAGATCAAACGGCTCGGCATGCTCGCTGACGATCGGATCGATATATTTGCGCGCCAGCACGAGGCCTATGACGCCGATCGGAATGTTGATCAGGAAGATCCAGTGCCAGGTGGCATAGGTCGTGATGAAGCCGCCGAGCGGCGGCCCCATCACCGGACCGATCAGCGCGGGCGTGCTCACCCACATCATGGCGCTGACAATGGCGCTCTTGTCGATCGAGCGCAGCAACACGAGGCGGCCGACCGGGGTCATCATCGCGCCGCCGACGCCTTGCACGATGCGCGCCAGCACGAAATGCGTGATCGAGGTCGACAGCGCGCAGCCGATCGAGCCGGCCATGAACACGCAGATGGCGATGCTGAACACCTTGCGGGCCCCGAAACGGTCGGCGGTCCAGCCGCTGGCCGGGATGAACACGGCAAGCGAGAGCAGGTAGGAGGTAATTGCGAGCTTCAGCGTCAGCGGGCTCGTGCCGATATCGGCCGCGATCGCCGGCAGCGAGGTTGCGATCACGGTCGAGTCCAGGTTCTCCATGAACAGGGCCGCGGCGACGATCAGGGGGATAACGCGTTCTTTTTGCATCGGCTAAGACGGCAGGCGCAGGGGACACCGCGGCGCTTCGGCGACGGTCGGCCAGCGCTGGCAATGGAATGAAGCCGGGGAGATCCGGCTCGCGACGGTCAGCGGTCCCTCGTAGGTGGTTCGGCGGCCCAAGTCATCTCTGCGCCGTGCAGGCCTGCCATTCAAGATTTCCCTGTAAAAAGGTGGTGAATCCGCGCTTTCGGCCCCTGCTCAGCTAGGCAGGGCCGGATGAGCGTGCTAAGCACCCCCGCCAATCCAAAGGACAGGGATCGATTCGTCAGCCGCGATCTATGCGCTGCGGGACGGGTCGTACCTCCACCACGAGAGCCCCGGCGCTGCCGGGCTAAGGAGTTGGCAATGGCGGGTTTGCGGGAGTTGCGTGAGGCGTTCACCTTTGATGACGTTCTCCTGAAACCCGGTCCGTCTGAAATCCTGCCCTCTGAAGCCGATGTGCGCTCGCGCGTGACCCGCACGACGCGGCTCAACATCCCGGTGATCGCCTCCGCGATGGACACGGTGACGGAGGCGCGCATGGCGATCGCGATGGCGCAGGCCGGCGGCATCGGCGTCATTCATCGCAATTTCGACATCGACATGCAGGCCGCCCAGGTGCGGCAGGTCAAGAAATTCGAATCCGGCATGGTGGTGAATCCGCTGACGATCGCGCCGGATGCGGTGCTGGCCGACGCGCTGCATCTGATGAAGGACAACGGCATTTCCGGGATTCCGGTGGTGACGGGCGGCCGGCCGGACAGCCCGGGCAAGCTGGTCGGCATCCTCACCAACCGCGACGTGCGCTTTGCCACCAACCCGCAGCAGAAGATTTCGGAACTGATGACGAAGGAAAACCTCGTCACGGTGCGCGAAGGCGTCGGCGAGCAGGAAGCCAAGCGGCTGTTGCACCAGCATCGGATCGAGAAGCTGCTGGTGGTCGACGATCAATATCGCTGCGTCGGCCTGATCACCGTGAAGGACATCGAGAAGGCGGTCGCTCACCCGCTGGCCTGCAAGGACGAGCAGGGGCGGCTGCGGGTCGCCGCCGCCACCACGGTCGGCGATACCGGCTTCGAGCGGACGGAAAGACTGATCGAGGCGGGCGTCGATATCGTCGTGGTCGACACCGCCCATGGTCATTCCACCCGCGTTCTCGAGGCGGTCAACCGCATCAAGCGCCTGTCCAACGCCGTGCAGGTGATCGCGGGCAATGTCGCGACCACGGAAGGCGCGCAGGCGCTGATCGAGTCCGGCGCCGATGCCATCAAGGTCGGGATCGGCCCGGGTTCGATCTGCACGACCCGGATCGTGGCCGGCGTCGGCGTGCCGCAGCTGACCGCGATCATGGACGTCGTCGAGGCCGCCAAGAAAGCCAACGTGCCCGTCATTGCCGATGGCGGCATCAAATTCTCCGGCGATCTTGCGAAGGCTTTGGCCGCCGGAGCCGATGTCGCGATGGTCGGCTCGCTGCTCGCGGGAACCGACGAAACGCCGGGCGAAGTGTTCCTGTGGCAGGGGCGGTCCTACAAGGCTTATCGCGGCATGGGATCGGTTGGCGCCATGGCGCGCGGCTCGGCGGACCGCTATTTTCAGCAGGACATCAAGGATACGCTCAAACTCGTGCCCGAGGGCATCGAGGGCCAGGTTCCCTACAAGGGCCCGGCGGGCAATGTCTTGCACCAGCTGGTCGGCGGCCTGCGTGCGGCAATGGGTTATGTCGGCGCCCGCAACCTGTCGGAGTTCCACGACAAGGCGCAGTTCGTGCGCATCACCGGTGCCGGCTTGCGTGAGAGCCACGTCCATGACGTGACCATCACGCGCGAGGCACCGAATTATCCTGGCGGCGCGTAAGCGGTTGCCCGGGTCAAGCCGGCCGCTGGCTAACCTCGGGTGGCGGCAAACTCCCCGGCCATGTGGCAGCAACGGCCTTGTGCGGCCGCGACCGGGAGCTAAGTTCGCCGGCACCGTCACAGCGCGAGACCTCTAATGGCTCAGACCGCCCAGCGCATCGCGCTCGCCGCACGCCCATCAGGCGAACCGACGCTCGAGAATTTCCGGCTTGAAAATGTGCCGCTGCCGGAGGCCGGAGCAGGACAACTGCTGCTGCGCACCATCTGGCTGTCGCTCGATCCTTACATGCGCGGCCGGATGAGCGACGAGCCATCTTACGCCGCGCCGGTCGAGGTCGGTCAGGTGATGGGCGGCGGCACCGTCAGCGAAGTCATCGGCTCAAGCCTGCCGGGCTTTCAGCCGGGCGATGTCGTCCTCGGCATGTCCGGCTGGCAGACGCACGCGCTCTCCGATGGCAAGGGATTGCGCAAGCTCGATCCGTCGGCCGCGCCGCCCTCGACCGCGCTTGGGGTGCTCGGAATGCCCGGACTGACGGCCTATGCCGGCCTGCTTGAGATCGGCAAGCCGCAGCCGGGCGAGACGGTGGTGGTTGCCGCCGCGTCGGGCGCGGTGGGATCCGTGGTTGGCCAGATTGCCAAGATCAAAGGCGCGCGGGCGATCGGGATCGCAGGCGGCGCCGAGAAGTGCCGCTATGTGAAAGAGGTGCTGGGATTCGACGACTGCCTTGATCATCGCGCGCCCTCGCTCAGCGACGATCTGCAGCGCGCCTGTCCTGAGGGCATCGACGTCTATTTCGAGAATGTCGGCGGCGCCGTGTTCGAGGCGGTGCTGCCTCATCTCAATAGCTTCGCGCGTATTCCGTTATGCGGCCTGATCGCGCAATACAACGACACCGCGTCGAGCGGTCGGAGGATGTCGTCGCTGATGCGCGTTGCGCTGACGCGCCGCTTCAACATCCGTGGCTTCATCGTCACCGACTTCGCCGCCCGCGGCAAAGATTTTTATGCCGATATGACCCAATGGGTCCGGGACGGCCAGGTGAAATACCGGGAAAGCATCGTGGACGGGCTCTCCAATGCGCCGCAAGCCTTTATCGGACTGTTGCGCGGCGCAAATTTTGGTAAGCAGTTGGTGCGGGTGGGCCCGGATAAGGCCTAAGACCCCGTATCCTGCGCATCACCAAGGACGAGCTTCCACCCCCATCATGGATACCAATTCGAGCCCTGTTGATTGCTGCCTGGTCATTGGCGCCACCGGCATGGTGGGCGGCTACCTCATGAAGCAGCTCACCGCGCAGGGCGTGCATCCGGTCGGTCTGGCGCGATCGGCGCCTGAGGCGCCGGGCTGGATCAGCGCCGATGCCGGTGATCTCGCCAGCGTCGCAGACAGCCTGCCTGCCTGTTCGACGGTGTTCTCCACGGCGTCGATCCAATCGCTCGCAAAGGCGGTTCCGGTGCTGGCCGGCAAGGGCGTCCGCCGGATCGTCGCGTTCACGAGCACCAGCATCCTGACCAAGCTTGAATCGCCGATCGCGTCAGAGCGGCATGGTCTGCGCGAGCTGGTCCAGGGCGAGCGTGACTTCATCGCCGCCTGCGAACGGCAGGCCATTCGCTGGACCGTGCTGCGACCCACGATCATTTATGCCGAAGGCACCGATATCAATGTCACCCGTGTTGCGAAGGTGATCCGGCGGTTCGGCTTTCTGCCGATCGCCGGCAGCGGTTGCGGCTTGCGTCAGCCGGTTCATGCCGAAGATCTGGCGATCGGCGCGGTGGCGGCCGCCCGTAGCGATTGTGCCGTCAATAAGGTTTACGTGCTCTCCGGCGCCGACACCATTACCTACCGTGAAATGGCCGGACGGATTTTCGACGGCCTGGGCCGACCGCGGCGGGTCGTCGCGTTTCCGCGCTGGCTGTGGCGTCTGGCGTTCAGGGCGGCTTCGCCGATGTTTCCGGGCCTCAATGTCGCGATGGGCGACCGCATGAACCAGGACATGGCCTTCGACACCGCTGACGCGGCGCGGGATTTCGGCTGGAAACCGCGCGGTTTTCGTCCCGACTTCGCGCGCCTGTAGCGCGACGGGCTCAGCTTTATAGCCAGCCGGTCGGATCGTCGATCGGGCGGCTGTCGATCGCGCGCACCATGCCGCGAATGGAGCGGTACACATGCCAGACGGCGAGCAGCCCGAGCATGACCAAACCGATACCGAGGAAACTGAGCGGGACCGCGATCGCGAACACGATCAGACTGATCCAGAAGGTGCGGATCGCCGAGGTCATGTGCGATTCGAACGGCGTGCCCGCGAGTTCATTGCGCTTCAGATAGGCGATGACCAGGCCGACCACCATCGCCGCGGCAAAGGTCACGTAGAATGCGATGAATAGACCCCATACGACGATCGCCCAGGTCCGCGGCTCGGTCTGCCGTTCGGTTGTCATCATCGCCATCGAGATCTCGCACAACAAACGGTCTGGCCATCCCGGCCAAAGGCATTTCGCGGCTGTTGGCTCAACCTATCGAGGCCGCCCTGAGGTGTCCAGATGCTGGCGCCGGCACCATTCCGTCGATTGTCAGTGCCGGGTCGGCAAGGGTATAGCGCGGGTGGTCCCCCGTGATCCGAGGCGTGTCGAAAGTCGCGGTCGGCAAAATGCGGGGAATTTGGCGAGCGGTCCCGATCAGGGACGCGGTTTAACCGGGAGCGTGGCGAATGACAGTCTCGATGGTGTTGCTGCCGGTCTTTGTCCTGATCGCGTTGACGTTCTGTGTGCTGGCCTGGACGGTGCAGCTGCGAACGCGGGCGATTATCAGGGGCGGTGTGAAGATGAGGGACATCGCGCTGCGCCAACCGAACTGGCCGGAACGGACGACCCAGATCGCCAACTGCTTCCACAACCAGCTCGAACTCCCCGTATTGTTCTACGTGCTGGTGGCGCTGGCGTTGCCGCTGCGGCATGCGGATCTCGTCTTCGTGCTGCTGTCCTGGGTGTTCGTGCTGACGCGACTGATCCATGCCGGCATTTTCGTGAGTTCCAACGATGTGCGCCAGCGCTCGCTCGCCTGGTTCGCCGGGGCGCTGGTGCTGGTCGTCATGTGGCTCTATTTCGCCCTCCGCATCCTGCTCGGCATTTGATTTAAATGACGCCGGCTGCCCGTATCTCCGCTGCGATCGAGGTTCTCGCCCAGATCGAGTCCGCTCGCATTCCCGCCGCGCAAGCGCTGAAGGAATGGGGAGTCGCGCATCGCTTCGCGGGCTCCGGCGATCGGGCCGCGATTTCGGGGCTGATCTACGACACGCTGCGCAAGCGGGCGTCGTCGGCGTATCTGATGCGCGCCGACAGCGCCCGGGCGCGCGTGCTCGGCATGCTGAAGCTCGAGCGGAGATTGAGCGTGGAGGCTATCGCGGCGCTCTGCAGCGGCGATCGTCATGCGCCGGCGCCGTTGAGTGACGAGGAGACCGCTGCCCTTGCGTCCGGAACCCTGGACGGTGCGCCTGCGCATGTTGCCGGCGATTACCCGGAATGGCTGGATGGCGAATTCGCCCGTGTGTTCGGCGATGAGCGCGTCGACGAGGCGATCGCGCTGTCGCATCGCGCGCCGCTCGACCTGCGCGTCAACACGCTGCGGGCGCAGCCGGACAAGGTCGCGGCCTCCTTGCGTCACCTGAAGGCGCAGCCGACGCCATGGTCGCCGGTCGGGTTGCGCATCGCGCTGAATGCCGATGCGCGCAGTCCCGGCATTCAGGCGGAACCCGATTTCATCAAGGGTGGCATCGAGGTTCAGGATGAGGGCTCGCAACTCGCCGCGCTGTTCTCCGCAGCGAAGCCGGGCGAAACAATCGTCGATCTCTGCGCGGGCGCCGGCGGCAAGACGCTGGCGCTGGCCGCCTTGATGGGAGGGCGCGGCCGGCTGATCGCGACCGACCGCGACAAGCGGCAACTGGCGCCGATCCATGAGAGGTTGTCGCGTGCCGGCGTTCATAATGCGGACGTCCGCACGCCGCGGGGCGATGATGATTTGCTGGCCGATCTCGAAGGCCGCTGCGATCTCGTGCTGGTCGACGCGCCCTGCACGGGAACTGGAACCTGGCGGCGCAACCCGGATGCGAAGTGGCGCATGCGACCCGGCGCGCTCGAAATCCGCTTGCGTGATCAGATCGACGTTCTGGATCGCGCGGCGCGTTTGGTGCGTCCCGGCGGGCGCATTGTCTACATCACCTGTTCAGTGTTGCCGCAGGAGAACACTGAGCAAATTTCTGCATTCATGTTGCGCCACGACAATTGGATCGCAACGCCGCCGCGCGATTTCACAAGCGCATTAAACGCACGCGCATCAGTGTTTTGTGCCGCAGTGCTGATGTTCGAACAGGGTTTGCTGATGACACCACGCCGCACTGGCACTGACGGGTTTTTTGTGGCTGTCTTGAAAAGACCGCATTAGACAGGCTCTCACTGAGTCTTGTCTTGCGGCGAAAAAAACGCCCACACCGCGGAAGGTCTATGATGTTGAAGAGAAGTCTTGCATTGGGGTTGTCGCTTGGTTTCGTCGTGACCGCGGCGTTTGCGCAGCAGCCAAATCGTGGCGGAACTCCGGAAGAGCAGAAGGCCTGCTCGCGTGATGTCGCGCGCTATTGCAAAGCGGTGATGAACGCTGACGACCTGACCGTCCTGGCGTGCCTGCAGCAGAACCGGACCAAGCTCGCGCCGGTCTGCCTGAAAGTTCTGACCAGCCACGGCGTCTGACCTCCAGCGTCGCCTCGACCCTGGGCGCCTTGACGGGCTGCGTCGGGGTCGGATCTGATAGGTCAGCATAGCTGACCTATCTATATTCGAGCGTGGACGGCTGTTTTCTCGATGTTGCGGGGCGGGGCCGGCCAGCGTAATTGCTCTGGATGACCCAAGCGCAAGGCAAGCTGGAGTCGGAGCTGAAAGCAGCTCCGCTCCACGACAAGATTCTCATCGTCGATTTCGGCAGTCAGGTGACGCAACTGATCGCGCGGCGCATTCGCGAGCAGGGCGTTTATTCCGAGATCGTGCCGTTCCAGAAGGCCGAGCAGGCGTTTCGCGAGATGCGGCCGAAAGCGGTCGTGCTCTCCGGTGGCCCGGCCTCCGTGCACGAGGCAGGGTCACCACGCGCGCCGCAACTGATTTTCCAATCCGGCGTTCCCGTGCTCGGCATCTGCTATGGCCAGATGACGATGGCCGCCCAGCTTGGCGGCGACGTCGAAGGCGGCCACCACCGCGAATTCGGCCGCGCCGATGTCGAGGTGAAGGCGCGGAGCCGGCTGTTCGAGCAGGCCTGGGAGATCGGCGAGCGGCACGAAGTCTGGATGAGCCATGGCGACCGCATCACGCGGATGCCGCCGGGCTTCGAGATCGCCGGCGTGTCGCCGAACGCGCCGTTTGCGGTGATTCAGGATGAGGCGCGCAAATATTACGGGCTGATGTTCCATCCCGAGGTGGTCCACACGCCTGACGGTGCGAAGCTGCTTTCGAATTTCGTCCGCAAGGTCGCCGGCCTGAAGGGCGACTGGACCATGCGCGCGTTTCGCAGCGAGGCCATCGCCAAGATCCGCGCGCAGGTCGGCAAGGGCCGCGTGATCTGCGGTCTCTCCGGCGGCGTCGACTCCGCCGTGGCCGCCGTGCTGATCCACGAGGCGATCGGCGAACAGCTCACCTGCGTGTTCGTCGATCACGGCCTGATGCGGCTGAACGAGGCCGAGCAGGTCGTCGACCTGTTCCGCCACCACTACAACATTCCGCTCGTCCATGTGGACGCCTCCAGGCAGTTCCTCGGCGCGCTCGACGGCGTCAGCGATCCCGAACACAAGCGCAAGACCATCGGCAAATTGTTCATCGACGTGTTCGAGGCCGAGGCGAAGAAAGTCGGCGGCGCCGATTTCCTGGCGCAGGGCACGCTCTATCCCGACGTGATCGAGAGCGTGTCGTTCACCGGCGGTCCGTCCGTCACCATCAAGTCGCACCACAATGTCGGCGGTCTGCCCGAACGCATGAACATGAAGCTGGTCGAACCGTTGCGCGAATTGTTCAAGGACGAGGTGCGCGCGCTCGGCCGCGAGTTGGGCTTGCCGGATATCTTCGTCGGCCGGCATCCGTTTCCCGGGCCGGGTCTTGCGATCCGCTGCCCCGGCGAGATCACGGCCGACAAGCTCGACATCCTGCGCAAGGCCGATGCGGTCTATATCGATGAGATCCGGAAAGCCGGCCTGTACGACAAGATCTGGCAGGCCTTTGCCGTGCTGCTGCCGGTGAAGACCGTTGGCGTGATGGGCGACGGCCGCACCTATGATTATGTCGTCGGCCTGCGCGCGGTGACCTCGACCGACGGCATGACGGCCGACTTCTATCCCTTCGACATGGGCTTCATCGGCCGTGTCGCGACCCGCCTCATCAACGAGGTGAAGGGCGTCAACCGCGTCGTCTATGACGTGACCTCAAAGCCGCCCGGCACCATCGAGTGGGAATGATTCAGGCCCATCCTGGGCTATCCCACAGCATCCCGGAATCCTCCATAAGCTACTGATATACAAAATAAAATCATCCAAAGACGTTCGGGGACTATCGGCTGGCAGAGATCGCCGCTGACGTACTCGCTGACGGTTCGCTTCTCCATTGCGAAATCCGATTTCATCCGATACCGTCAGGGTCTGAGTGGCCTCTGACGGTCTTTTTTTAGAGCTAATCTGCTGTAAGAAAAGGATATTTTGTCACGAGGACGTCCAAAAATGGCCTGACGGTCTTTTTTCGCGGAGACGGCCCCAATGCTGACGGATGCAGCCCTTAAGCACCTGAACCCAAAAGACAAAATTTACAAGGTGACGGACCGGGACGGCATGTATGTGCTCGTGAAGCCGTCGGGGACCCTCACTTTTCGGCTGGATTACCGGATGAACGGGCGGCGGGAGACCGTCACGTTCGGCAAGTACGGCCCGGCAGGGCTGTCGCTCGCACGCGCCCGCGAGCTGTGCATCGACGCCAAGCGGGCGATCAGTGAGGGACGATCTCCGGCGATCGAGAAGCAGCGGGAGAAGCGCCGGCTCCTGGAGGCGAAGAGCTTTGGAGAGTTCGGCGAGAAATGGCTGACCGCGGCGCCGACGATGGCGGACAGCACGCGGGCGATGCGCCGGTCGATCTTCGAGCGCGAACTGCTGCCCAGGTGGCGTACTAGGCTGCTGACCGAAATCACCCCGGATGACCTGCGGGCTCTTTGCGGTGCCATCGTCGAGCGCGGCGCGCCGGCGACGGCGATTCATGTCCGCGACATCGTCAAGCAAATCTATGGCTTCGCGATCTTGCACGGCGAGAAGGTCGCTAACCCCGCTGACGATGTCGGGCCATCTTCAATCGCAACCTTCGTGCCGAAGGACCGGTCGCTCTCGCCGACCGAAATCAGGATCATGCTCAAGCTGATCGAGAAGGTGGCGACGCTCCCGACCATCAGGCTCGGCATGCGCCTCTATCTGCAGACCATGGTGCGCAAGAGCGAGCTGCAGGACGCGACATGGGATGAGGTCGATTTCGAGAATGCCGTCTGGACCATCCCGAAGGAGCGGATGAAGCGCTCGAAGGCCCACAACGTCTATCTGTCGCGTCAGACGCTCGACATCATGATCGCGCTGAAGACGTGCGCGGGGAATTCGCGATACCTCTTGCCGTCGCGGTACGACGCCGATGCTCCGATGTCGCGCGCGACGTTCAATCGCGTCACTTACTCTGTTGTCGAGCTGGCAAAGAACGAAGGTTTGCCCCTCGAGCCATTCACGGTTCATGATCTCCGAAGGACGGGATCTACGTTGCTCAATGAACTGGGCTTCAACAGCGACTGGATCGAGAAGTGCCTTGCGCACGAGGACGGCCGCTCGTCACGCGGCGTCTACAACAAGGCAGAATACGAAGTTCAGCGACGGCATATGATGCAGGAGTGGTCGGACATCATCGACGCCTGGGTCGCGGGCAAGAAGCGCGTCCCGGTACTCATCCCGCCTTCGATGCCGCTGCTTGAGCCTGACCCGGCTCTCGAACCGGGCGCGACCGCCGTTGCCTAACATCCGGAGACTGCGCGCGGACAATCGGGGCCGATCGGCGCGAGGCCAGCCATGCCTCGATTTCGGACAGGTCCCATACGACGCAGCGAGGCGAGAGGGCAAAGCGCCGCGGAAACTCTCCGCGCTGCTCCATCTCGTAGATGGTGCTATCTGCGAGCGGCACCATCTGGCGCAACTGATGGCGGCGAATGGTTCGCTTGATGGAAGTTTCAGCCCGGGGGGACATGACCGATCTCCCTTACGTTCCCGTCCTTCGGCGATTGAAGCCGATCGTCAGTGGAAGATGGAAGGCCTGACAATGAATCGTCGGGAAAAGGAGGGCGTCCGGACAGAAATCGGATTGTCGCCGGCACCCGTCTCGGCTCCATTCCCGGCGAGTAGCGCATGGAATCCGCCAATCCAGTCAGGCTGGCTCCGCCTGAGGTAGTATACTATACTGGATAGTGAAGCTTGGCGGCTGAAGCACCTTAGACGGTGGTCTAGCAATGGCGAAGGCTCCTCAACATGACGCCGCAGGGAGGCGATCATCCGCTTCTCAAAAGCGGCGACATGACATTTTGCTGGCCGGGAAAAAAGTCTTCTTCAGGCAGGGCTATCATCTCGCGAGCATTGATCGTGTCGCGGAAGCAGCAGGCACCACGAAGCGCACGGTCTACGACCACTTTGGCTCGAAGGAAGGGCTTCTGGCTGAAGTCGTTGCGCTCGCCTCAAGTCAGTTTGCAAATTCGCTGCCGGCGGCAGATGCGCTGCCCAAGGAGCCGGGGAGCGGTCTGCGCACGTTTGCGGCTTATCTTCGCGAACTGGTAAGTCGCCCTGAAACAGTACGTTTTCATCGACTGATAATCGGGGAGGCGGAACGTCGGCCAGAAATAGCACGCGCTTTCTACAAGACAGCCTTCGACGGCCCTGAACGCATCCTCACGACCTACCTAGAGTCGTGTGTCGCACAGCGCCGATTGAAACCTCATGATGTCGCGGTCTCGGCGCGGATCATTCTCGACGTGGCGGCCAGTGATTCACGTATACGCGGGTTGAGCGGATTGCGGGGCGCAATTGACGATCGGCTCGGGCAGCGAGCGTTGGATCATGTCGTGAATATGCTGGCAGGCGCTCTGCAGCTACCGCGGCCATCGGAGGAGCGCGAGGGCAGATGATAAAAGACCTCAACGCGCTGCTGGTGTTCGCCAAGGTCGTCGAAGCCAATAGCTTCTCGGAAGCGGCACGGCGTCTGAAGATGCCCATCTCGACGGTCAGCCGCCGCATCGTCGAGCTCGAGGATCAACTCGGCATTCGCCTGCTAGACCGATCGACGCGCAAGCTGCGATTGACTGAACTGGGCGCAGAAGTTCTTCAGCAGGCCAGACAGGTCAACGAAGTAAGCGAGGCAGTCGATGACATCATTTCAAACAGAATGCCGGTTGTCTCAGGCACTCTGCGCCTCTGCGCCCCACCAAGCATCTCAGACTCCCTGATCGTTCCGGTGGTGACAGCGTTTCAAGCCTCATATCCAAACGTGAACGTTCAGGTGTACATCACCGAGCGCATCGTTGATCAAATCGCCGATGATGTCGATGTCGCCTTCAAGGTTGGGACTTTCACGATCCCGTCTCTGGTTGCACGAACACTGCTCACATACCGTCACCAGGTGGTGGCAACCCCTGCTTATCTCGCGAAGTATGATCCGCCGAAGGTGCCGCAGGATCTCCAAGCCCACCATCTTCTCGCCTTCTCATTCTGGAAGCCGGAATATAGCTGGAGCTTTGTTCATGCGAACGGACGGGAGAAAGAGACCCTCTGGTTCCAGCCTTTCATTGCAGTGAATGACTATGCAAGCCTTATCGTGGCACTACTCAACGGATCGGGCATTGGTGAATTACCGCCAATCGTGCAGCCAGAGCTTATCCGCGACGGATTGCTCGTCGAGGTGATCCCACAATGGCACCTTCCCACGTTTGATCTCACGATTGCGCATTTGAACAACCACTTTGTTCCACGCCACGTTCGCGTGTTCAAGGAATTTGCTTCTCAGATGGTACCCAAGCTTTTCAGAAACTTGCCGAGGTAATCGGTACGAAGATGAGCGGCTATCGGTTCCTTAATTTCATAATGCTCGCCGATGTGACGATCGGGTTAGTTTGTATTCCGACAGCTGGAAAGTTGGTGGACGTTCTGGGCACGCCACTGTCCGTGACGATATTTTACTTTCCTTTCGTTTATGTCTTTTCGGCCGTCACAACTGAAGTATATGGGTATGCCATTGCCCGCCGACTGCTTTGGTACACGATTGCTGCTCAGGTCGTGGCGACGATCGCGTTTCAACTCGCGATCGCTGTGCCGCCTTCGGCCGTCCTGAGAAATCAACAATCATATGTAGACGTTTTATCCACTGCGCCGCGCCTCGTCTTGTTCGGAAACGTGGCGATATTTTTAGGCGACACTGTGAACAATCTAATCGTTGCAAAAATGAAGGTATGGAGCGGCGGCAATTATCTTCCGCTCCGATTTGTGACGTCGATGTTCTGCGGGCAGCTGGTTGATACGTCAATCTTCTATATATTCGCCCTAGGCACACTCCCGGCATCAGCTTTGGCAAGTAGTATATCGTTGGAGGTGTCAATCAGCGTTCTTGTCGCTGCCGTCTGTTTGCCGGTCTCCCGTGCCGTGTCAGCATGGCTAAAACGGGCTGAGAATCTTGATGTTTTCGACTACACGACGAACTTCAATCCATTGCGATTTTGATGTTGTTGACCATCGCTTTCCTCCCCTTCCTCTCATGCGTCGCCCTTGCCACCGCTATGGGGTTCTGGCTCTAAACAAGTCAGGGCGCTAAGCAGCGTCCTGGATGTCGAAGCGAGCCACTTTGCCCTCTCGAAGATGGAAAACGTGCCCGACGCTCTTATCTCTAAGCCCATGCGTCTGACCTTGGAGCGGCTTGCCTTGGAGATCACGGACCGACTGCCGAACTTCTGCGATGATCGCACCATCCGCAGTTCGATGAAAGCTCACGGGCTCGACGTGCGGACTGACGACAGTCCACTGGCGCGTCCAGTACTCGCGTACGGCCTCGCGGCCATGGACATGACCACCATCCATACCGTTTGCCCAGACTACATCGTCGGCGAGCATGGCGAGCACGCCGTCAATGTCCCGCGCGTTAAAGCGAGCGTAGATGCGCTTAAGAAGTTCGACGTCACCGTCCATTGGGGCTCTCCTTGCATTGTGCGGGTGTTGAATTAGAGGCTAGATCCGATGCACTAGCGGCAAGGTTCTCGTCGATGAGTTTCTCTGTTCAGTGATTCGCGATTCAGTTGCTGGAGAGGTCGGTCAGAATGACAATCTTTCCGCCGGCCTTATTCTCCTCCATGCAGCGATGGGCCTCGACAATTTCGTCGAGCCGAAAGGTCTTGCCGATTTGTACGCGCAGCTTTCCGGCTGCGACCTGTTGAGCCAGCTTCTCCAAAGGGGTCAACATGAAATCCTCGGCCCCGCCATCATAGGTCGTTAGGCTTACGGCAGTCGGAATCGCGTCCATCGGGCTAAAATTGTCGATTGACCATTTGTTGCCCACCATGCCGGTCATGCACACGATTCCACGTTGCTTAGCGCAGCGCAGAGAGTCCAAGAGTGTGGTCGTCCCAACGAGCTCAAGGACCTTGCCGACGCCGCCCGGAGACACCTCCTTAACCTGCTCGGCAATGGATCCCGTGTCGATGAACACCTGATCGACACCGCTAGCGCGTAGCAGCTTTTCTCGGTCGGGTCGCCGTGTGGTCGCGGCGACGAAAGCTCCGTGGTCTTTGGCGATCGCCGCAGCCGCAAGGCCGACCGACGTCGTCCCTCCACGAATCAGCAAACGCTCTCCCTTTTCTAAGCGAAGAGCCTTAAAGAGCGAGCCCCATGCGGTCTGAAGCATTTCGGGCAGGGCGCCAAGCACGTCCCACGCGAGTGTCGTCTTGACCGACTGGACTTGGGTGACCGGCACGCAAGTATACTCTGCATAGCTGCCGTCGAATTGCCGCCCCATGCCGCCCATGGCGGTTGCCACCAGATCGCCTTTGCTGAATTCGTCACCGGGTGCCTCTTCGACTAGGCCGACAGCTTCGATTCCCAGAATTCGCGGAAATTTTACGCTCGGAGAATGGCCCTGGCGCGTGAACAGTTCCGAGCGATTTAGACCGAATGCTTTGACTCGGATCAGGGCCTCGCCGCGTTTCGGTGTCGGAATCGCACGGCTTTCAAGCTTGAGTGCTTCGGGGCCACCAGCCTCATAAATCACTGCTGCTTTCATAGTGGCCATTGTTCAGCTCCTCATCCGACCGCTACGAACAGCGCAAACTCGTGAGCGATCTTTCCGTCCATGGCGCAGTCCTCCGCGGATCACCCAAAACTAGATTTTCTCGAATCCGCCGCCCACAGCGGCAAACCCCTCCGTAATCTGCAGCTCGTCGACCATGCCATGAAGTTCGAGAGGATTTACTGCTTCGCCATGGGTGATCAGGCCGCCAGCAATCACGATTTTTCGCGCTGAGCCGCCGGGCTTGATGCTGAGGGCGGTCGCCGACAGCCTGACGACAACACCTTTGACAAGAGAATCACCTACGCCTCCGTACGTCTCGATGCCTCGACGCACGGTGATCTCTCCGACCGGCTGGCTGATCTGAATACCAACGGCTCCATCGGCGTGGGTTATAACGCGCTCGAACTCTGCCGACTTTACGGTGCCTGTATAGACGTTGAAGCCGCGTGAGCCCTGGCCGAATGTTTCGATTGGTGCGTTTACCTCAAGCCGATCGACAGTGCCGAAGTTGACGAATCCAATGCCGCTCGGTCCGTAAGAAGTCACCTTCTCGTCTGCAATCCAACGCCCCACGGTCCCCCAGTTGTCGAGAACCATGTCGTTTGGGCCATAGGTCGTAACAGGGCCATGATTGCGTATGTTGTCCACGAAAGCCCCGGAGACAACAAATACGCCTCCTGTTATGCGGTCTGGGGTGCCTGGTGCGATTCCTCCTTCGCTGTAGATGGCCCCGGTCTCCACCCGGCGGGCCATCAGCCGGCCGCCGCTGTCTCCGCCGCCGCTGACGAATACGCCACTTCCGAAGACGGGCGCGCCGGCGCGGCCAACGGTCAGCCCCGTGAGGTCTGCCGTTACCGTGTAGGCTCGGTTGGCGTGCTGGTTCCAAAGAGTGAAGGCGCCAGGAATCACCTCCACGCCATATCCCTTGGGCCTATCCTGATAGTCGCGTGCGTCAGCAGCCACGACATCAATGCTGTGTGCTTCGACATGGCCACTGCGCACCCGATCTCGCGCCAGAAGTTGCACGACGCCTTCGACAGTCAGGTCATGCAATACCAGCCGACCTAGTTGCTCCACGTTGGTGTCATTGAAGAGCGCGCGTTTATTGCGGTCAGCGATGAGTACCAAGCCACCGACCTGGTTATCAGCGGAGAGCTCTAAACCATCAGCGCCTTCCGCAAAGCGTAACGCAGGACGCTCGTTGGTGGCGGCGCCCATCAATATTTGTCCGGGTGACAAGCGCAGTGTCGGGATCTCAGCTATCGCAGCGGATACAATTATCCGCCGTATCTCGGAGTTAGCCGCCGCTGCCTGCAATTCGCTGGCGGTCGAGACTTCACGCTTTTCGCCATCCACCGCTCGTCTCCATCAACAGTGTTTGCGCCGGCGAGGTACCCTTCTAGATCAATGCCTCGGCTTCCTGGGCCGACACGAGCTTGCCAAGCTTCCCGAACTCGTGCAGGTCGCCGCCCACTTCGATCCGGATGGAGTTGTCGATACCTCCGACGCTCACGGGCGAAAATCCACTTGCGGCGATAAGCTTTGCTACGATCTTGCCTGCTTCCGGATGGTCTGTTGCATAGAACAACACCGCGCGCTCCGGGGACCGGTTTGCTCCAGCTGCCAAGGATTCCGCACTCAGCGTGCCGAATGCCTTGACGAGCTGAGTGCTGTCCGGAAGAAGAGCGGAAATAAGCTGTCCAGAAGACTGATCGGGAGGGATCGTCTTCTTGAAGCCGCCTTTTCCGTCTGGCGCGATTGGGTTCGATGGGTCTACGACGATCTTGCCTGAAAGCGCACCACGATACTCTGCTAGCAATTGCTTGATGGCATCGAAGTAGATCGCGAGGATCACTACATCGGCTTTACCGATGGCTTCCGCGACCGGCATGGGTTTTGCCTTGCCGCCAAGCTCGCCAGCGAGCTTTTCTGCTTTTGCCAGCGTCTTGTCCGCAATGATGATACTTTCGCCGCCGGCTGCTAGATTCCTTGCTACGCGGGTGCCGATATTTCCCAAGCCAACTATCGTTGTGTTCATGACCGTTGCTCTCCTTGCTATTGACCCGCGTTAGCTCCAGCGAAATGGAGCGGTCACTCTCTGGTGGCTCTCAAATCGACCTCATGAATGAGGGTTCGATATTCAAGAAAATCATCGATTGCAGACACGCCGTTCAATCGTCCCACACCGCTTTGCTTGTAGCCGCCTTCTTCGGTTTCGTCGTAAATGACAGCCCAGTTGTTGATCCAGACCGTGCCGGCCTCTATCTGTCGCGCGATCCGAAGCGGTCGGTCGACGTCGCTGGACCAGATTGAGGCGGCCAGGCCGTATTCCGAATTGTTAGCGAGCGCGACGGCCTCTTCTTCAGTGTCGAAGGCCTGCATGACCAGCACAGGCCCGAACACTTCCTCTTGCGCGATCGGTATGGAGTGACTGCTGATTTCGAGAAGTGTTGGACGGTAGAAAGCTCCTTTTGCCAGCGGGCCCTCCCTAACCGGCCCGCCGCGCACCGCGACCCTTGCTCCGGCAGCGATCGCAGCCTCGACCATGCTTTCTACGCGTTGGACATTGGCGACATTGATCATTGGTCCCATTTCGCTCAACGGATCGGAGGCTGGCCCCACCTTCAGCGCCTCGAACCGGGCTGCGAGTCGCGCGCGGACCGAATCAAGGATCGGCCGATGAACGAGAAGTCGGCTGCCAGTCATGCAGAACTGTCCGGCAAATACCGTGAGCGCCTTCTCGACTTTGGGCAGCGCTTTGTCCAGGTCTGCGTCGTCGAACAGAAGCACCGGAGTTTTGCCGCCGAGTTCGCCGCCAAAGCGCTTCATATTTTTGGCGCAAGCAGCCATGATTGCCTGACCGGTTTTGGAACTGCCGGTAAGGCTTATGACCGGTACGTCGGGCGATTCGATCAGCACCCGCGCGCCCGCGCTGTGGGTCTCGGTGAAGACGTTGACCACGCCCCTGGGGAGGCTTTTCACCTCACTGAAGATTTCGCACATTCGCGTGTTGGTCTGCGCGGTAAATCCGGGAAGCTTGCCCACGGCCGTACAGCCTGCGGCAAGGGCCGGCGCCAGCGAGCGTACGAAAAGCACAATTGGTGAATTCCACGGTGCAATGATGCCAGCAACACCGGCCGGCTCGCGTAGCGTTGTCGTGTAGCGTCCCGGCGAAGTCTCGACGGCCCGTCCAAAATCCGTGAGGGCGACGGCAGCGTAGAAACGAAGCTTTGACGGCACCATTGAAACCTCGAACTCGGCTTCGGGTTTGACCTTGCCGTTCTCGAGGGCGAGGACCTCGATCAGATCGCCGCTCCGGGCTTCGAAGCGATCTGCCATCTCGTTTAGCGCCTTCGCTCTCAGACGGCGGTTTCCGCGCCAGTCGGCCTCTCGAAAGGCTTTAACCGCGGCCGCAACAGCCTGCGCCGCTTCCACTTCGGTGGCTTCAGTGTAGCTGCCGATCACCTCGCCAGTGGCAGGGTTGACGCTCTCAAATCGTTCTTGCGCATCTACCCATGCACCGTCGATCCAGTGCCGAGCTATAGATTGAGAGGCCATGCCATGCTCCCGATTGGTTTCGGATCACTGCAGGGGTTGGGTTAGCATTGCTTGCTCCTGCTATTGGAGCGGCCTAGCTGCTGGCGCCGCGCCAACTTTGTTTGGCCACTCAGATCCCAGCTGGCTGCACTACGCGCACAAACCAGGAGAACCCGATGAAACTAGCTCGCGGGAGGGTTCGTCGGCGAAAAGCTGTAGCGCGCGATGCGCCATATCCCATCGTCATCCTTCTTGAAGATAAAGAGTTCTTGATTCGATTCTGCGGTCGTTCGGCCAGTCGAATGATGGCTCGTTGTGCCCGATGAATTTGTGCGCGCGTACGCCCAGCCGGGCGCCATTACCACCAGTTCCGCAACCGCAAACTTCACGTGGAATTTGAGCTCGCGGAAGACAGCATCGTAGGCCTTTTCGACAGCCTTCTTTCCGACTGCCGATGGACTGTACGGCGGCATGAAGACACCGTCTTCCGTATAGAGCGGGAGCACGGCGATTGTCGCGCCAGCATTCAAAGCGTCATTGTATGACGCAAGTGTGCTTCTGATTGCGGTCTCGTCCTGGGCGATCATGACACTACTGAGTGGGTCAGAGCCGGCAGCCTCCACGGGTGCACTTGGTAAACGTTATTCGATCGCTGATTTGCCCATTAGCTGACAAAGCCGGAAATCAGATTTCCGAATATGGGATGATTGGACCTTCCGACCGGGTCACACTCGGGGGGATGCCGTGACACAATCGGATGCCTGCCTCGGTAAGACGCCGAGGCCGAGCATCATTGCCGTGCCCGGGATGAGCTTCCCGTTTCCGGGTCTTTGAAATTCCTCCAGCGCCTAGCTGGCGCTTATGCCACTTGGAAGGAAATCGAGCGGTTGGCCACTTCATATGTCAAATCGCTGCCCGGCCGCAGAGGTCTATCAAATGCTGCCATTACGCTGTTGCCGCAAACATCTTCGAGAGCCGAGGCAACACAAATGCGGTAGGAGCCTGCGGTCCAAGGCAATGCGGGTACGAAGCTCCAACGTCTTTCGCCATGATCGATAAGGGTCTGTCCTCCAACCACTCGCGCATCTGCCGATACGATTGTGATCGTGTGCGAAAGGAGCGCCCAATCCAGCGGCCAGGGAAATTCGAGCACCAGCGGAGCTCGACCTCCGGCCGCGGGAGGCGCGATCTCCCATCGGTCCACCGCGATGTGCGCACGGATAGCCTCTATGACTCGGAATCGCTTGTAGAAGGTCTTGCGCAACGGGTGCCCAGACAAGTCGGTCATTCCTGAGCCTATTGCCAGGGTGTACTCCTGGCCTACTTTGAGCGGTGGGCCTAGCTCCCGGTTAGGGCCTACGCCGCGTTTGAGCCTGCCCGGATCGAGCAGTACCGTTAGACACTTCATGCTTTTGTCCCAGAGTTCGACGGGAGCCCGATAGAGGACGTCGGGTGCTGGCTCCCCCTCGGGATCAAGAATGGAAATCTCAGCCTCCACTCGACCGCGCTGCATCGAATTTGAGAAGCACACGTAGAATCGGAGCAGATTTTCCGGCAAGTGGTCGCTCGAGGGGAAGATTTGCTCCACGTCCGCCGCCGGGCGATCCTGCTCTTTCGGGAGGGAAAACTGGAGCGTCAGTACCTCCGAAGGTTCGGGAAGACGGAAGGGGCGAGGATCGAAGCTCGCTCGATATGAAAGTCCCCGCTCGAATGGAAAGTGCGGGATGAAACGAATTGCGCCTTCCAGAACCTGATAGCGGCCGAAAATATCGGGAAGATTGTCGCCCGTCGGGACTCCTGTATCAGCAACCGTGACCTGTAGGACCGACTGCAGCAGGCCACCGCCTTGCATGTATCTCTCAACAGAAGCCATGAACTCGGAATCAAGAGAATAAACGCCGACACCTATCGCCGGCTGACCCGGATCGGAGTCGACCATCAAAAAGGGCTGGCGAGTCACCCGTGCGTCCACCGGTCCGATAGGCGGGGTGTCGTCAACATCGGTCCGGCGACATCAGCCACCCCGCGATATTTCACCCCGATGCGGGCGATACTGGAATGGATCCGGACCATCTGGCCAATTCATTTCCGACATTCCGTCTCTACGCTCGAAGAAATACGGCGCCGCCAAACTGCTGACATCCAACCGATACCCCGTTTTCGGATGCCGCTGAATTACGACCGCCCATTTCGGATTTAGGATCGCAGTATGCTCCGCCCTTATCGGAAGGAGCCTTTGTGTCTTGCCTAGACCGCCTGGCCCGAAATCGATTGGACCGCCGGTAGGTTCGGGTTTCGCGGTCCCAAGATCTGAGACGGCGATGCGTGATGCGCTTCGTACGTCTATGGTGACGAGTAGATATTCCTTGTTGTCGAACGGATCGGTGAAGGTGAGCATATCAAGGGGGTTGCTTCCATATCCCAGCTCTCCGATCACATCCCCTCGGACGTGAGCTCCATCTTTCAGAGCTGCGAGAGGGAAGCGCACAAGCGGCGTGCAACCATAAACCGCAAATAGATGCGGCTCGCCCTGCACCTCCTTGATGAGGTGTCGAATGATCGGCGCGCGTGTCTCGAATTCGCCGTGTACCGGGTGCCAGATCTCGACCGTACACGTTTCCATCTGAGCCTTGAATGGATACGGGATGCGATGCAGTGTCGAGGCAAATCTCTGATTGGACACACCGGTGACGAAGATCTCACCGTTGTGGTACTTCACATCGGTGATTGCGAACGACCGCTGCGTGTCGAATTCGAGCATCGCTTTAGGATCCGGCTCATTCGGAATTCCGACTTGTGAGTGCGGAATGCGGTCCAGCTCCAGGACTTCCAACCGGCCATGGTTGATCTTCACGATCGCCGGCAACGCGTCTGTGCTCCGGCCGCGCTCCACCGAAATGAAGACCTGTTGGGAAGGTTGATGCACGACCATGTCATTGACGACGATCTTGTCGTAGGTCGTGCCAAAAAGTGCCGCGAGCTTCTGGTCGAGACCCCGGACGAGGTCGCGGCCTTCAAAATTGTGGAAATTGCCAAGCTCCACGTCCGCTTGCGAAGCTATGTCTGTCGGTCGGAGAGCGAAGGCGTGAACCGCCGCACCCGTGATATCGCCGACGAAGAGAACATTGTCCGGACCGAAGGCGAGGGCTCCAGCGGATTTGAGTGGGCCAGATTTGGCGCCTCCCCCACCCGCCGCAACTGACGGACGACCAGACAGAGCAAGGCCAACGGCGGACGCAGCGGCAATCCGCAACACGTCGCGCCTTGCGTGCGCTCCAATTGCATGGGTGCCAGATGCCGAGTCGGTTTTCATCTGCTCTATCCGTCAGGAGTTGGCGTTCACGCGGATGAAGTCGGTGTCTCGATCCTTCAACCTCTAAGTAGGATTCCTACAAGAGGCGAAAGTTATCCGACCGGTCATTTGTTCATTAGCCGAAAAAGCCGGAAATCAGTTTCCCGAAATTGGGAGGATCGTGCCCTCCAGGATGCAGGGCAAACAGGACAAGATGGGCAGACGGCCAGCTAGGCGAGCGGCGGGATTCCTCGGTAATCGGATTGAGGCAGGGCTCATGAAAGAAGACGCCTTGTCGCCCGGGCTGCAATACTGAAGAATGAGCTTTCCATTTTTGGGAAGGCGATGGCTGACCTCAATTCATTGGTGGTGTTCGCGAAAGTCGCTGAAGCCAGCAGCTTCTCCGAGGCGGCTCGACGTCTGAAAATGCCGGTGTCGACCGTCAGTCGGCGGATAGCCGAGCTTGAAGATGAATTGGGCGTCCAACTGCTTGAGAGGTCCACCCGCAGCCTGCGGCTAACGGAGCTTGGCGCGGAGGTTCTGGAGCACGCTGCGCGTAGTGCGGAACTCAGTGAAGCAGTTGAGAGCATTGTCTCGAACTGCCTGTCTGATGTCGCCGGAACGCTGCGGCTGTCCGCTCCCCCGAGCATTTCCGATTCGCTGCTCACGCCGCTCGTTACCGCGTTTCAAGCTTCTTATCCCAATGTGCGGGTTCAGATCCTTGTCACGGACCGCTTCGTGGATCACATCGCGGAAGGCGTTGACCTCGCGTTTAGGCTGGGTGCCCTAAAGGACTCATCGCTTGTCGCAAAACGCGTTCTCAGCTATCGGCATCGGCTCGTCGCGAGCCCCGCATACTTGAAGGGCAGCACGCCGCCAAGGAAACCTCAAGATCTGCTGAAGCACAGGCTGTTGTCGTTTTCGCACTGGAAGCCAGATAGTAGTTGGATTTTCGTTCACAAGAACGGTAGACAGAAGGAGACGCTGGCCTTTCAGCCGTTCTTATCGATGAATGACTATTCGGGCCTGGCGCCTGCATTGGTAGCGGGCAGCGGCATCGGCGAGCTACCTCCGATCGTGCAGCCGGAACTCATTCGCACAGGCCAGCTCGTCGAGGTGATGCCAGACTGGCGCTTTCGTACCTTCGATCTGTCGCTTGTTCATCTTGGAAATCGGCACATCTCGAAGCCGTGTCGGCTCTTTAAGGAATTTGCTGCGCAAATGGCGCCGACGCTATTTCCCGACCTTCCAGCCTGAATGAAGGGTGCCCGGACGGCTCCGGTCACTGGGCGCCGTCTCAAATCCGGGAAAGTCATTCCCAGCATTGCACCCTAACGCGCATTTTACAGCTGTTGTAGGAACGATGCCGCGAGTAGGGCCGGCAGCCAGTGGGTGATCCTATGCTCAGTCCGACAGAGGTGTTGTCTTCGATACTCAAGAATCCCACGGATGTTGAGCACGTTCGATCTCTCGTTACCCCTGACGTCACCTACGTGTCCCTCAACTATGACAATCCTGACCTGAAGAAGATCATGCCTTGGGCCGGGACGTCGCGAGGTCCTGAGAGCATCGTCAAAACCTTCGTCGAAGTAGCCAGATACTGGGAGGTCCAATCCTTCGAACCAGAGGCGCTCTTTGGTTCTGACGGGTATGCCGCGATGTTTGGTCGATTCACCTATAAGTCGACCGTCCTATCAAAGGTCGTCACGACGCCGTTTGCCGTCTTCGCGAAGGTTGACCACGGTCTCTGCAGCTATCTCCAATTCATGGAGGATACTTTCGCTACAGGTGCGTCATTCCGGAGCGGCGGGAGTTGGATATTTCAGAGCAACCCCAATGGCGAGCAGGTTGTGATCTGACGAGGATGCTGTCGATTTTCGCGGCGCGCAAGCAGAGCGTCGATCATGCTTTCTTCGTCCGTCTTACCAGTTGACGCAATTGCACTTCGCTACCTCGTCGAAGTCGTCGATGCTGGCAGTTTCGCAAAAGCCGCCGCTCGCCTGACACTCAATCCATCGACACTTATACGCCGTGTTGCAAAAGTCGAAGACCGGCTGGGTCTCACACTGCTGGAACGAACCCGGGTAGGCGTTCGGGTAACCCCCTGCGGGCGACCGGTCGTCGAGCAAATGCGTCATGCCCTTAGCGAGCTCGCTGCCGTCGAAGCGACGGCTCGGTCGACTGGCACCGGCTCACGAGGTGAGATACGGCTGGGTATGCGGTTGCCTCTGGTCGGCGAGCCGCTTGGCCGTCTTCTCGTCGATTGGCGGCGGCGATTTCCAGACGTTCAATTGAAGATTTTCGAAATGAGTAGCCTGCGTGCCGCTACGGCGCTTGGCCAACGGCACTTGGATGCGGCGCTCCTTACAACGTTCACATCCTGGCCCGGGACGGTGACAATTCCGCTGTATCAAGAAGCTCTTTCGGCCGCGCTTCCGGCCTGCCATCCGCTAGCTGCAAAGGAAGCTCTTCAGTGGGCCGACCTTCGAGGCCAGACCATCCTTCTTCAGGAGTGGGACGAGAGCCAGACCACGAGAGAGCACTATGCTTCCCTGATCGGCTCCTGTGCACTATTCCGAGAGCACAAGGCAAGCAAGCAAACGATCCTCTCGCTTGTGGCGGCGCAGTTTGGGATCACGCTTGTCACGGCAAGCCAAGCGGAAACGGCAACTCCCGGAGTGATCTACAGGCGAATCGCTGAAGAGAACGCACAGGTTCAGGTCGAACTCGTCTGGCATCCTGAATTGGAAGATGCTGTAGTAGGCAGCTTCATCGCATACTTGCGTGATGAGGCGCGATCATGGCTCGCTTTCTGATTTCCTGGCTTGACGGCGGGATTTGGCGAAGGCGCGATCGGTTGCCATAAACCGCGCTAGCATAGGCGCGATCAGCTTCGCAGGCTCAAGGGTACCCTGGCCAGTTTCCCGGCCAAGCGCATTTGCGTAAGCGATCAGATCTCGATGAATGGCTGCCGGAAGTTCGACTGTCAGCTTGACCGGCTTATCGTCTTCGATCGTTCCGAGCTTTAGCTTTCCCATTATGGCCCCTTACCCACGATAAGGTTCGAGTACGAGGTCGTGCGTGACCATGACCCGTACGGGGAATCCGGGTCGGATTGTGATTGTCGGCTGGATGTTGAGGGATCGGCTGACGACTTGCTGCCCGGTTTGGTTGATGCTCTGCGACGTTCCTTGCTGGATCGCTTCGGCAAGCGAGCCGTTGTTGTTGCCGCTCATGCCCGCTTCCGAGCCAACGCTCAGGACGGTCGAGAGGATCGCCGCCTTGAACAGCATGCCCCAATGGTTATCGACTTCATCCTCGAGCCCAGCATAGCCTTCGGTGTCGGCGCCAGGCTGACGCTCCAACACAATCGATTTGCCATTCGGCATGATCAGCCGACTCCAGACGAGCAAGGCGCGTGACTGACCGAACGCGATCTGCGCGTCATACTGACCGACGAGGCGCGATCCCTGCGGGATCAACAGGGTCTGCCCCGTCGGGCTGTCATAGACATCTTCGGTCACTTGGGCAGTCACCTGGCCCGGCAGATCGGAGCGCAGCCCAGTGATCAGCGACGCCGGGATCACAGCGCCAGCTTGGAGCACGTAAGGACTCGCTGGCGGCTGGACGCGGTCGGGGCTCGTGGTGCGGCGATCGATGCTGCCGTTGAGGAAGGCGAGCTTGTGGTTCTGGGAAGTGAGATCGCTCGAAGTGGCCGCCGGCGTCGGCACGGATGGAACCGCGGCCGCCGATGGCGCTGCTGCGGTGCTCGGAGGAACAACATTCGTTGTCGTGAACAGATGGCTGGTGCGCGCCGCTTCCATCTCCTGGGCGAGGCGCTGTTCCTCCGGACTTGGCCCCGGCATCGGCATGTTGGGGGCGGGCGCGCCAGCATTGAGAATGGGCTTGCCAAGGTCGCCGGGCAGCGGTGGTCCAAGCTGCGGCACCGGCTTTGGAAGCCCGGCATAATCGCGCGGCAGGTTCGCGAGACCGTCCGGCGTGTTGCGGTTGTTCGTATTGAAGAGCTCGTTGCCGGTTGTGTGATGCTCCGGCTTCAGAGCGAAGAGCAAAGCACCTCCTACACCGATGGCCGCGGCGGTTCCTACCCCGAGCAGGACCTTACGCGACAACCGCGTCACCGGCGGCCGCCTGGCGCGCAACCGCATCTCCTCGGCCGGGCGCGCAGCCTCACTCGGCCCTTCCTGCTCTCGGGCTTCGTCCGTCACGACCGGGGCCTCCCATCGGTGCGGACGATGCGCACGACCTCTTGGTGCTTGCCGCCGAGCTTCAACTCCGCCGCCGCGAACAACCGGTCGACGATCATGTGGTTGCCGCGGACGCGGTAGTTGACGAGCTGCCCGTCGCCTTCCGCACCGATGACCCAAAGCGGGGGCAGTTCGCCTTGCGAGATGCCGATCGGAAATTCGATGAACACCTGGCGTCCGTCGTCGAAGGCGCGGAGCGGCCGCCATGGCGGGTTGTCGCCCTCGATGCGGTAACGGAAGTTGAGCGCGTTGATATCGACGCCGGTAGCGATGGGCGTAGCGGCGTCCGCGGCGGCGTTCTGCTGGCGCAAGGCGATGAGCTGATCCTGCGCATAAGCCCAGGAGACCGATGCCATGTAGGTCTTGTCGTCGGAATGCAGCTCGAGGTGATAGGTGCGGCGATCGGTGTTGATGATGAGGTTGGTGACGAGGTCCGGGCGGGTCGGCTTCACCAGGATGTGGACACGCTTGGCCGGTCCGACGCCGCTCTCGGTATCGCCGATGATCCACCGCACGGTGTCTCCCGCAGCGACAGGTCCCGAGCCCGCCAACTGCTCGCCCGGTTCGAGCGTGATGTCGGTGATCTCGCCCGGCGCCGCGTAGACTTGGTAGAGCGCGCCATCGGAGAATGGATAGACCTGGATCGCGTTGAGATAGCCTGCTCGTGTCGGCTGTACGCGCGCGGCGCCATTGGCCTGGTCGACGCGGGCGTGCGGATCGGCAGCTTCGGGCGGGGTCTTGGCGTTGCCCGGCAGGGGCTTGAGCTGACCCGGCAGCGGCAACGGTCTTGGGAGCTCCACGATCTGGACGGGCTTCGGAGGATCGGCCTGCAGCACCGCGGGCTTCGGCGTGTTGTCGTAGCTGATCTGCGGCGGCTTCCACGTTGTGGCGCAGGCGCCGAGGGACAGAGACATAAGCAACAGCGACGGGATCGCGAGGGGGCGCATCAGCCGAGCTCCTTTGACCAATTGAGGGCATGGACGTAGACGCCGAGCGGATTCTTCTTGAGCCGATCGGCGTCGGTCGGCGTCTGCAGGACGATGGTGAGGATGGCGCTCCAGCGTTCGGTCGATGCGAGCGCGTCGTCGATGTAGTGGCGCTCGATCCATTCCACGCGGAAGCTGTTGTCGGAGGCGCGGATCACGCTTGCGACGTCGACCGAAACCTGGCTCTTGCCGACCTTGGAGAAGGGATCGTTGATCCGCGCGTAGTCGTTAAGCGCCAGCGCGCCCTTGTCGGTGACGTAGTTGTAGGCGTCGAGCCAGTTCTGACGCAGGACGACAGGGTCGGCCGGGATGCTGCGCACTTCTTGAATGAAGCGCGCCAGGTGCCAGGCGATCTGCGGGTCGGTCGGCTGGTAATCCGCGGTGGCGGGTGCGACGGCCTGCGCCTGGCCGAGCGTGTCGACCTGCACCACCCATGGCGTGATGGTGCCGCGCGCCGATTGCCAGACCAGACCGCCGGCGAGTGCGCCGCTGAGCGCCAGCGCGCCGAAGAAGGCGAGACGCCAGTTCTTCGCCTGCACCCGCGCCGAGCCGATCCGCTCGTCCCAGACCTGGCCGGCGCGCTGATAGGGCGTCTCGGCTTCGGGTGTCTTGCCGTAGCGCACGGTGGATCGTCGGAACATGGATCACTCCCCGTCGGAAAGATCGACCTGGTGCCCGCCGCTCGGCCGGTCGCCGGAGCGGATTGCGTGGTCGGCGGCGGTGACGCCGCGGTTGATGGTCTGGCCGCGCTTCATGCGCTGCGCCCAGGCGGGCGGGCCATCTGAGGTGGCGGAGGCGCCGCCGGTGCTCGATGCCGAACGGGCGCCGCCCCGCATCACCGCGCGCTCACCCGAGGCGAAGCTCTCCTGCAGGCTGGCTGCCGCGCGGCGGAGCGGGCTCATCGCGACCGAACCGGTGGCCTGCGCAACACCGGCTGCTCCGCCGGCCCTATATGCAGCGCTGGCGCCCCCGGCGACAGCGGCTCCGGCGCGCGCCGTCCCGGCAATCGCGCCACCCGCAGCGGCGAGTCCGCCGGCTGTTGCTGCAATGCCGGCCGCTCCGATTCCGGCCGCAGCCAATCCTGTTCCGACTGCGGCGCCAGCGCCGAGCTGCGGCCCGCCGGCGATCAGCCCATTGGCGATGCCGGGGCCGAAGATGGTCAGACCGAGGAGCGACAGCGCGGCGAGGATCAGGGTCAGCGCGTCGGAGATGGTCGGGGGATTGTTGAAGCCCGCGGTGAACTGATTGAAGATCGTGGAGCCGATGCCGATGATGACGGCGAGCACAAGGATCTTGATCCCGCTCGACACGACATTGCCGAGCACCCGCTCGGCCAGAAATGCGGTGCGGCCGAACAATCCAAACGGCACGAGCACGAAGCCCGCGAGCGTTGTCAGCTTGAACTCGATCAGGCTCACGAAGAGCTGGATCGCCATCACGAAGAAGCTGATGACGACGATCAGCCACGCGACGAGCAGGATGACGATCTGCACCAGGTTGGCGAAGACGCTGGTGAAACCCATCATGCCGGAGATGGCGGTGAGGATCGGCTTGCCGGCGTCGATCCCGACTTCGGCGATCTTGCCGGGCTGCAGGAGCTGGGCGGCGGTCATGGTTCCGCCGCCGGCCTTGATGCCGAGGCCGGCAAAGCTGTTGTAGATGATCTGCGCGAGGTTGTTGTAGTTGCCGATGATGAACGCGAAGAGCCCAATATAGAGGGTCTTCTTGATCAGGCGCGCGAGCACGTCCTCGTCGGGCGCCATCGCCCAGAACAAACCAGCGAGCGTGATGTCGATGGCGATGAGGACGCTGGCGAGCCAGCGTACGTCGCCCTGAACCAGGCCGAAGCCCGAATCGATATACTGGGTGAAGGTGCCCAGGAAATTGTCGATGACGCCCGTGCCGCCCATAACGCTTACCTGTCTGTTCCGTTCGCCGGAGCCGCAGGCGCTGGCGTGGACGCTGGCGCGTAGGTGAAGAAGCGGCGGCGGTTCTCAGCCCAGGCGGCCTCGCAGGCGGGATCATCCTTGGCCTGGTCGGCGATGAGCTGGCACCGTTTGAGTTCTTCGGCCAGCGAGTCGGGAGTCGCCGTGTTATCGGCAGGGCGCGTGTCGATGTGTGGTGATGGCGTCCTGAAATGCAGCGCGGCCGCGACGATCGCGATGGCTATGAACACGAAGCCGAGCGCGCGCGCCACCGCGGGCAGATTGAGGAGCCGGCCGCGCATCAGTGGAACATCTGCGCGGAGCCGGGCTGATAGCCCACGCCGTAATTGAGGAAATTGTTGGTTTGCGCTTGTGCTTGGGCCTGCGTCTCAAGCGTCCGCGCGGCGTCGAGGCTCTGGGCGCGCGCGATCGAGGCCATGAGCGCAGTGAGATCGGCAAGCTGTGTGGTCTGAAGCGCGATGAGCTGGTTGCCCGACTGTGCCGCCTGAAGTGCGCCGGTCGCCGATTGGCTCGAAGAGACGAGCGCGTTGATCTGGGTGCGCGTGTTGTCGAGATTGGTGACGACGCCGGCCTGCACACGCATGGTGTCCTGGAAGCCGACGAGCGCGTTCTGCCAGCGTGTCTGGGCATCGGCGAGAAGTTGCTGTGATGATGTCCCGCTCGCGTAGGCCTGCGGATAGGTCTGCGTGAAGGCCTGGTCAATGGTCGAGACGCTGTAGGCGATGCGCTGCGCCTGCGCGAGGAGCTGCTGGGTCTGAGTGATCTGCTGCTGGAGCTGCGCGAGCGAGGAGTAAGGCAGGCTGGCGAGATTGCGGGCTTGATTGATCAGCGATGTCGCCTGGTTCTCCAGCATCTGGATTTCATTGTTGACCTGCTGAAGCTCGCGCGCGGCGGTCAGGATGTTCTGTGCGTAGTTGGTTGGATCGAAGACGATCCATTGCGCGCGAGCAGGAACGCCGGCGGCGGTGATGGAGAGAGCGGCTGCGCCTGCGATGAGCAGAGCGCTGAAACGGTGGCGGGTCATGACGTGGTCTCCTGGCTGTGGGTGAGCATGTCGGCCGCCCAGTCGAGGTCCTTTTGGCGCAGCCAGGCGACGGCGAAGGCGCCACGGCCGTGCTCGGCGATAAGCTCCTCGATGGCGGTTTGATCGGATTTCGCGGATGCGGCGGTGAAAGCGAGCGCGACTTCGGACAGTCCCAGCTCGAACAGACGATTGCCGCGGCGCGACTGGCAGTAATATTCGCGCTTCGGTGTGGCTCGGCTCAGGATCTCGATCTGGCGGTCATTAAGACCGAAGCGCCGGTAGATCGCGGCGATCTGCGGTTCGAGCGCACGCTCATTCGGAAGCAGGATACGGGTGGGGCAGCTCTCGATGATGGCCGGCGCGATCGCGCTACCGTCGATGTCGGCGAGCGACTGCGTGGCGAAGACGACGCTCGCATTCTTCTTTCGAAGCGTTTTCAGCCATTCGCGTAGCTGACTGGCAAAGCCGGGATCGTCGAGGGCGAGCCAGCCCTCGTCGACAATGAGCAAGGTGGGCCGGCCGTCGAAGCGATCCTCGATGCGATGAAACAGATACGAGAGGACGGCGGGCGCGGCGCCCGCGCCGATCAGGCCTTCCGTCTCAAAGGCCTGCACCTCGGCTTCGCCCAGCCGCTCCGTTTCGGCATCGAGCAGCCGTCCCCAAGGCCCCGCCACGGTGTAGGGCTGGATCGCCTGCTTCAGCGCGTTCGACTGAAGCAATACCGAGAGGCCGGTGATCGTGCGCTCCTGGATCGGCGCCGATGCAAGCGAGGTCAGTGCCGACCATAGGTGCTCCTTGAGTTCCGGGGTGACGGTGATGGACTCGCGGCCAAGCAGCGTCGCCACCCACTCGGCCGCCCAAGCCCGCTCGCCGGCGTCATCGACCCGCGCGAGCGGTTGAAGCGCGACCGGCTCTCCGCCGGCGCCGGACAGCGCTCCCCCGAGATCGTGCCAGTCGCCGCCCATCGCGAGCGCCGCGGCCCGGATGCTGCCGCCGAAGTCGAAGGCGAAGACCTGGGCGCCGGCGTAGCGCTTGAACTGCAACGCCATCAGCGCCAGCAGCACGCTCTTTCCCGCGCCGGTTGGGCCGACGATCAAGGTATGGCCGACATCGCCGACGTGGAGGCTGAAGCGGAAAGGAGTCGAGCCCTCCGTCTTGGCGAAGAACAGCGGCGGCGCCTGAAAATGCTCGTCCTGTTCCGGTCCCGCCCAGACCGCCGAGAACGGCATCATGTGTGCGAGGTTCAAAGTGCTGATCGGCGGCTGGCGGACATTGGCGTAGACGTGTCCCGGGAGCGATCCGAGCCAGGCGTCCAGCGCGTTTACGCCCTCACGCATGCACGTGAAGTCGCGGCCCTGGATCGCCTTCTCGACCAGACGCAACCGCTCATCGGCGATGCGCGGGTCGTCGTCCCAGACGGTGACCGTGGCGGTGACATAGGCCTCGCCAACGAGGTCTGTGCCGAGCTCCTGCAGGGCGGCGTCGGCATCGAGCGCCTTGTTGGCGGCGTCGGAGTCCATCAGCACCGACGCTTCGTTGGTCATCACCTCCTTGAGGATCGCCATGATGCTCTTGCGCTTGGCGAACCATTGCCGGCGGATCTTACCCAGGAGCTTGGCGGCGTCGGTCTTGTCGAGGCAGATGGCGCGCGTCGCCCAGCGATAGGGAAACGCCAGACGGTTGAGGTCATCGAGCAGACCCGGCCAGGTCTGCGACGGGAAGCCCATGATGGTGAGCGTGCGCAGATACGCGCGGCCAAGCCGCGGCTCGAGGCCGCCAGCCAGATCCTCATCGACAAGAATGGCGTCGAGATACATCGGCGTCTCCGGCACGCGCACGCGCTGGCGCCGGGTCGAGATGCAGGAATGCAGGTAGGTCAGTGTCTCGGCGTCATCGAGAAACTTCGATTCCGGCATGAAGCCTTCGAGGAGCGCGAGCACGCGATCGGTGCGGTCGATGAAACCTTCGAGCGCGGCGCGCCAATCGGCGCCGCCCTGAGCGCGGTTCTCGTAGAGCCAGGCTTCCGCGCGCGCGGCGTCGTCGGCCGGCGGCAGCCAGAGAAGCGTGAGGAAATAGCCGGTCTCGAAATGCGCGCCTTCCTCCTCGAACTGCGCACGGCGCTCGGCGTCGACCAGATCGGAAACCGGATCGGAAAACCGGCTGAGCGGATAGATGTGCGCCGGTACGCGCTGGGCTTCGATGAAGACGGCCCAGCCGGAGCCGAGGCGGCGCAGCGCGTTGTTGAGGCGTGAGGTGATCGCGACCAGCTCCGCCGGCGTCGAGGAATCGAGGTCCGGACCACGAAAGCGTGATGTGCGCTGGAACGAGCCGTCCTTGTTGAGGATGACGCCCTTGGCCACCAGTGCGGCCCACGGCAGGAAATCAGCAAGACTTTGGCTGCGACGGCGATACTCGGCGAGGTTCATCATCGGGCGAACCTCACGCGACCAGGTGCTGCGGATAGCGCAGGTGCCGGCGCACGACATCGACGAAGGCGGCGTCGCGCTTCGCCGCCCAGACCGCGGCGATATGGCCGACCAGCCAGATGAGGCCGCCAGCGATCCACAGACGAAGTCCGAGCCCGATCGCCGCGGCGAGCGTGCCGTTCACGATCGCCACGGCGCGAGGCGCACCGCCTAGGAGGATCGGCTCGGTGAGAGCGCGGTGAACCGGGGCGTAGAAGCCCATGATGGCGCCGTCTCGTTCCATCACACCGTCACTCCGCCGCCGAACTGGAAGAAGGTGAGGAAGAAGCTCGACGCAGCGAAAGCGATCGAGAGACCGAAAACGATCTGGATCAGTCGGCGGAAGCCGCCAGAGGTCTCGCCGAACGCCAGTGTCAGGCCGGTGACGATGATGATGATCACCGAGATGACCTTAGCGACCGGTCCTTGGATCGAATCCAGGATCTGCGTGAGGGGCTGCTCCCAGGGCATATTGGAGCCGGCGGCGTAAGCCGGCGCGGTAACGAGCGCGACGAAGGCGAAGGTCGAGGCCGCGGCGAGCGCGACGCGAGCACGATTGAGCAGCATCATCATGGTTCTCCTGCGGCGGTAAGGACGTAGTCACCGGTGGGCGAAAGGCCCTTCCCCGCTGCTAGCTCGGCGAGCCGGCGTGCGGAGCCGCGGCCGGCGAGGACCGCGATGAGATCGATCGTTTCCGCGATGAGCGCGCGCGGGACGGTGACGACGGCTTCCTGGATGAGTTGCTCGAGCCGGCGCAGCGCGCCGATGGCGGAACCCGCGTGCAGCGTCCCGACGCCACCGGGATGTCCCGTGCCCCATGCCTTCAGGAGATCGAGCGCCTCGGCGCCGCGGACCTCGCCGATCGGAATGCGGTCGGGCCGGAGTCGAAGCGAGGAGCGCACCAGGTCAGAAAGGGACGCCGCACCATCCTTAGTGCGAAGCGCGACGAGGTTCGGCGCGGCGCATTGCAACTCGCGCGTATCCTCGATGAGCACGATGCGGTCGCCGGTCTTCGCGACCTCGGCGAGGAGCGCGTTGACCAGTGTCGTCTTGCCGGTACTCGTGCCGCCGGCGACGAGCACGTTCTTGCGCTCACGCACCGCGGCGCACAGCAGCTCGGCCTGCACTGCGGACATAATGCCGGCATCGACGTAATCGCTGAGCGTGAAGACCGCGACCGCGGGCCGCCGGATCGCGAAGCACGGCGCGGCCACCACGGGCGGCACTAGGCCCTCGAAGCGCTCCCCACTTTCCGGCAATTCCGCTGAAACACGCGGACTGCCGGCATGCACTTCGACGCCGACATGATGTGCAACGAGGCGCACGATGCGTTCCGCGTCGGCGGGCGTCACGCGGCAGCCGGTGTCTTCGAGCCCTCCCGATAGCCGGTCGATCCAAAGGCGGCCGTCGGGGTTGAGCATCACCTCGACGATGCCCGGATCTTCGAGATAGCCGGAGATCGCCGGGCCCAGCGCCGTGCGCAACATGCGTGCGCCGCGGGCGAAGACTTCAGACCGGAGGGAGATTGTCGTCACGAGAACCCCGCAAGTTGGCCTCACGCGAAGGCGCAGATGTCAGCGGGGTTGAGTAGAAAGAGCCGGAAATGGGTTTCCGCAACAACAATCAAGCAGGCAGCGGGCTCTGGGATAGAAAGACTGGCAAGCGGGACCGTGAGACGTAGTGGCTAGTCTGGCAAATGAACCGCTCCGGGCAGGAAGCGGACGTTGTGCCCCATCCGATTCCCGAGTTTAGGCACTTGATGCAGAACCAAAGGAACCACTGTTGAAGAGACGAGTTTAACCGTCTTACGATCTACCATAGGGGAACGGTCTGCGATGGTTCCTTTGGATTGAATATAGGGATTGATGAAAGCGCGCATTGATGTGATAACCCTCGCCGTCGCCGACTTCGATCGCGCACTCGCGTTCTACCGAGCGCTCGGCCTCGAGTCCTCCGGTGTGACAGCAACCGAACACCGTGGCGACGACACGCACCCTGCAGGCGCTATAGTCATGTTCCACCTCGCCGGGGGACAGATCCTCGCCCTCTACCCGCGATCTGAGCTTGCCAAAGACGCCGGTATTTCGCCCGGACCGGCGCGGAGCGGTGAATTCAGCCTCGGTCATATCGTGCCAACTCGGAAAGATGTCGACGAGTTGCTGGCCAAAGCCAAAGCGGCGGGAGCACTCGTGACCCAATTACACGATCGACCCTGGGGCATCTACTCCGGTTACTTCCGAGATCTGGACGGACATCTTTGGGAAATCATCCACAACCCAGCTAGTGGCAACGTCTGAAGGTCAGGGACGACGTCTTGGCTCCGTCCTGCGCCCCACAGTGGATTCAACGGCCGTGAAGCTCGATCCCATTATCGCTTGCCGTTTTAGCGGAATTCCACCCTGGTCGCCGCGAGCGACCGGGCCCGATTCGAGGTCTCCTTCTGACATGAAGCGGTGATAGATCAGACGTCCGCGTCCGATCGGAGGCAGGTATTCATCATGGCCGCCAAGATTATTCTGATTGCGGGGGCGAGTCTTCGTTGCGCTGCGGCGCGCGCGCTACAACATCGCACACGATCTCGTCGGAGAGCTTTAGGCCACGCGCGAGACGGCGTCCCAACGCTTCGACATAGCCTTCATAGCGTTCGCGACCTTTCGTCTGGGCGGCGGCAAGGGCCGTGTCAGGAAGCGGCGGTGTGCTCGTCAGCCAGAAGCGCACGAAGACCGCCAATGCTTCGTTCGAGATCGTGACATGGCGCTCGATGCGCTCCATGTCGCGGGTCATGCGATCGAGCCGTCGCGCTAGCGCTGCTTCGAGGCGATCCGCCGCATCGGGCGAGAGGTATGAGGCGAGTGCCGCCTCAACGATCAACGCCTGCGGCACGCGCTTGCGCGCGGCGTAGTCCGCGAGCTTGACAGCCAGATCGGGCGGCAGACGAAAGGTATGCTTCGTGCGCACGGCTACATCTGCATGTCATCGCCAGCGTCGAGCGAGATTTGCCGTGCGTTGCTGAAATTGCGCTGCATGAGACGCTGGCGCTGCGCGTCATCGTCCGGCTCGTCCTCGACCGGCTCGAATTCCTGCACCGGCTTTCTGGCCTCGGGGACAATCTCCTCATGCTCGGGAAGTTCAGGCTCGCGTCGTATCCCGGCATTGTCGGGGTCCTCCGTATCCGCCGATGACGGCGGCGCCGCGATCGCGCCCGCCCAGGTGTCCGCCGCAAGCTTCACGGTTGATCCTGTTAGCGTTGGCCGCGCGTCAGCAGCCGAGAAACCAGGCGGCGGAAGAATCCGGCCGGCCAGCTCCGGGTCTTCATAGTATCGGGCCTTCTTCGCTCGGACCGGCGCGCTGCCGGAAATCATGACGATCTCGTCGTCCGGCGGAAGCTGCATGATCTCGCCAGGCGTGAGAAGTGGCCGGGCGGTCTCTTGCCGGGAGATCATCAGATGCCCGAGCCACGGGCTGAGCCGGCTTCCGGCGTAGTTCTTCATCGCGCGAATTTCTGTTGCCATGCCGAGAGCATCGGACACGCGTTTCGCCGTGCGCTCGTCGTTGGTGGCGAACGAGACGCGCACATGGCAGTTGTCGAGGATCGAGTTGTTCTGCCCATAAGCCTTCTCGATCTGGTTCAGGCTCTGCGCGATGAGAAAGCTCTTGAGCCCGTATCCCGCCATGAAGGCGAGCGCTGACTCAAAGAAGTCGAGGCGGCCAAGCGCGGGAAACTCGTCCAGCATCAGCAGCAGCCGTTGGCGCCGCCGCTTGTTCTCCAGCTCTTCGGTCAGCCGGCGTCCGATCTGATTCAGGATCAAACGCACGAGCGGCTTGGTGCGGCTGATGTCGGAGGGTGGCACCACGAGATAGAGGGTGACTGGACGCTCGGCTTCGACCAAGTCGCGGATCCGCCAATCGCAGCGCCGCGTGACCGCGGCAACAACCGGGTCTCGGTACAGTCCGAGGAAGGACATCGCCGTCGATAAGACACCGCTACGCTCGTTCTCGCTCTTGTTGAGCAGTTCCCGGGCGGCGCTGGCGACGACGGGGTGGACGCCCTTCGGTCCGAGATGCGCGGTGGTCATCATCGCGCGGAGGGTCTTCTCGATCGGGCGTTTCGGGTCGGAGAGGAAATTGGCGACGCCGGCGAGTGTCTTGTCTTCTTCGGCATAGAGGACGTGCAGGATCGTTCCGACAAGCAGGGCGTGGCTGGTCTTCTCCCAGTGATTGCGCTTCTCGAGCGCCCCTTCGGGGTCGACCAGCACGTCGGCGATGTTCTGGACGTCGCGGACCTCCCACTCACCGCGGCGGACCTCGAGCAGCGGATTGTAGGCGTTGCTCTGCAGATTGGTCGGATCAAACAGAACGACGCGGCCGAAGCGCGCCCGCCAGCCTGCGGTGAGTGTCCAGTTCTCACCCTTGATGTCATGAACGATGCAGCTTCCCGGCCAGGTCAGCAGCGTCGGGACGACGAGGCCTACACCCTTGCCGCTCCGGGTCGGTGCGAAGCATAGGACGTGCTCCGGCCCGTGATGGCGAAGATAGGTCCCATGCCATCGCCCGAGCAGCACGCCGTCGGGATGAAGCAGGCCAGCGTTGCGGATCTCGCGCGCTTCCGCCCATCGGGCCGAGCCATAGGTCGTGGCCTTCCTCACCTCACGCGCACGCCAGACGGACATGGCGACGGCAACGATGAACGCGGCAACTCCACCAGCTCCCGCAATGAAACCGCCGGTTACGAAAATCTCGTGGGCATAGGCGTCGAACGCGAACCACCACCAGAAGAAGGCGGGCGGCAGATAGATCGGCAATCCGAATACCGAGAACCATGGCGGACCGAGCTGCGGCTGGAACGCAAGCTGCCATGCCGTCCACTCTGTCGCCGCCCAGACGAAGCCGAGCACCGTGGAACACACCACGAGGATTTGGAGCCAGAGGATCTTTGTCGGGTTCATCGTGGCGCCACACCAGCGCTTCCGCGATCGCTCAACGCAAGCATGAACCGCGCGGGATCGGAGGGCCGGACACGCTGGCGCAGTAATCGGACGAACCGCACGGGGGCCGTCACAGACCCAGCCCTCTTTTCCGGCCCAGGTCCCATTCGACCCGGCCGCCCGCGGCCATCGCGCCGCGGACCTCGCGGCCGAGCTCCTTTTCCAATGCAGGCCGCCACGGCACGAGCTGGAATCCCAGCCCGTCATCGATCATCGCGAAGCGTCCGGAGGCGAGCGTGAGCCGCTCGCGGTAGATGCCAGCGATGCGCTCTCCCTCGCTGGCGGGTTGGTAGGCGAGACCCGTGTCGGTCGCGATCTTCGCAGCGGTGGCTTCAAGCTCGCGCCGTTGCAGTGTCGCCAAAAGGTCGCGCGCGAAGACGATGCGTTGGCCCTGCCGCCGCGCGAGACCTTCCTCGACCAAATGGTCGACACGCGCGTCCATGGCGTGGCGCACCTCGGCGCCAAAGCCGACGCTGCTGAGCGGCGGGTCCTTTGCGAGAAGCTGGCGATCGAGCCACGTCGCTCCGGACGCCGTGGCTTGCTCGGCGATCGACAGGTCGGATCGGGTGGCGAGCGATAACCGCCTTCGGCCATTGGCGTCGTCATAAACGCGCGCCTCAACGATGGCACCCGGCGAGGCATCGCCGGTGAATTCCAGATCGCCGAAGCGCAGATGGTGCGTGCGGCCGTCGACACCGGCGACGATGACGTAGGCGGAGCCTTTGAGCTCGTCGTCCAGGCCGCGCTGGACAAGCTTGCCCAGCACCGTGTCCGACGGCTCCTCGCCATGCAGCGCGAACCGGCTGACATCCGGCTCCAACCCGTCCCGGCTCATCGCCTGATGCATCGTCTTGATGATGTCGCCGCGGATGCCGAGCTGGCGCAGCGTTGCGTCCAAGCCGGGCTTCAAGGTCCAGCATCCGGGGCCGACCGGATCGGCAAGGCCGAGGCGTTCGAGCTTGGCGGCTCGGCCAAGCAGCAATCGGCGGAGCTCCGGATCCTCGGCGCTCGGACCAGGCCGGAGATCGGCGACGCCACCACATTCGTCGGAGATGTCGCGCAGCGCTCGATCGAGGCTCGTCCAGCGCTCCGCCTCCACCTCGCGCTCCAAGGCGCTCTGAATTTGCTGTTCGGTGCGCGGGCCGAGTTCGAGGGTGATCCGCTCGGCGGCGCGGTCACGGATACCGCGGCTGACGTAATCCCGGCTGATGACCAGGTCCTGGCCGTCATCGGCGCGGCCACGGATCAAGAGGTGGACATGAGGGTTGTCCGTGTTCCAGTGATCGACTGCGATCCAATCGAGCTTCGTACCGAGGTCCTTCTCCATGTCGGCGACCAGCTCGCGTGTGAACGTCTTGAGGTCGCCGATCTCGGCCGCGTCCTCCGGCGAGACGATGAAGCGGAAGTGGTGGCGATCATTCTTGCAGCGCTCGGCAAACGAACGCTCATCGGCCTCGTCGGTCGCCGCATCGAACATTCGCGCGGGCTCGCCGTCCTTGGTAACGCCTTCGCGCTTGAGATAGGCGATGTGCTTGGGCAGGGGCGCCGAGCGGAACCGGGCGCCCTGGTGGCGGACGACGCGCGCCTTCGTCACGACGCGACGCGCGTTCGAGCGCAGGCGGATCGAGACCGCCGCGCGGCGGCCCCGGCCGAAGCGCGAGCGGCTGCGGCCCTGGCTGGAGCGGAAGCTGTTGCCGACATGCCCCGCCTTCTTCGCGGCGCGCATCACCTCGCCGACGAAGGTCTGCGGACGCTTGCCGCCGCGGCTGCCGTGCTGGATGCGGCCGGGGCGAACGCGCAGGTCGTCGTCCCGGGTCGTCATAGGCGGAAACTCAAGCAATCGGCGCAGCGACGGCGCTTCGAGTCCTGATTTGGTTGGGAAAATTGATGGAAGCGCCAGCACGGGGTATCGTGCGTGTTGCCAAATTCTCCAATCCAGCCAACCACATAAGCCGTGCCGGAGGCCGGCCTTTTCCCTTGCCGTCCGTTGGTGGGTTTCCTGCCCCGACCATCCGACCCTCGCGATCCACCGATCAAGCTGTTCAATGCATCGTGCGGATGGAGAACCCTCATCGCGGTCGCTCGCCAGACGACAGCGCGACGAACAGCCCGTCGGATTGCGGGGCGAGACCAGTCCAATCCTGAGCCGGCCTAGCATGTGAGCTGCTCGGCTCCTGCCGTCGAACACTGGCCGCTCCATTGGACGATGTGTCCGATAGCTGTCCGGGAAACAGCGAAGCCTCGGTCCACGAACGCACGATCGAGGCGAGCAGCATCGTGTCGTCGGCTGCGTTGCCCGCGACGACCGGCGCCAGCCTGGCGAGGTAGGTGCGCGTCTCGGTTGGCAGCGGTCGTCCTGTCGCGAGATAATCCTCCCAGCGCGCCGGACCTGCGTTATAGGCCGCGAGGAAGCCGGGAATGCCATAGCGGTCGTGCAGCTCGCGCAGATACGCCGCACCGGCCATGATGTTGTCGTGCGCGTCGTAGGGATCGGCGCCGAGACGATAGCGCTGGCGCAGCGAGGCCCACGTCTCCGGCATGATTTGCATGAGGCCCATCGCGCCTTTTGGCGAGATGGCGCGCATCTCACCTAGGCTCTCCGCGTGCATCACCGCACGTATCCACGCCGCCGGAATGCCGAAGCGCTGCGAGGCCTCGGCGACAAACGATGCCAGGGATGCATACGCGGATCGCGCTGCGACGGGCCGAGTTGTTGCCGGTTGGGCGTCGGCCAGACGACCGTCGATCATCACCAGAAATGCCAGCGCAATGCATGCCGGAACGCGGGGGCAATGACGGTGGCCTGTCGATCGGCGGGCGATGATCGGAGCCGATGTGGCCGGAAAGGAGGAAGGAGGCTTGCAGGGGAGCGGCGCAAGTTCGACGTCCGGATGGCGCAAGGGCATGGTCAGTCCTCCTCGCGCGTCCACAGGGGATCGGCTCTGCCGGTGATGGTGCTGGCGGGAAGCGGACCGAAGTAGCGGCCGTCGAGGGAGTCACTGGACTGCCAGTTCATGACGAAGACTTCGTCACGGGCGACGACACGGCAGCCGGCCCAGGTCGGCAGCGGCCGGCCCAGCCTGTCGCGGTCAAGCGCTTCGCCCATGGCGACGCCGTCGACGGTGATGGTGCGGTCCGCGCGGCAGACAGTCTGCCCGGGCAAGGCGAGAATGCGCTTCAGCATCGGCACGCCCTTGGGCAGGTAGCGGCGCTGATCGAGGAAGCTGGCAAGCGCGGCGGGCGGCCGGACCACGACCAGCTCGGTGACGTGCAGGGCGCCCGCCGGATGGATGGTGTAGAGCCCGGTTGGCACACTGGCGCTGGCGTTCCAGATGAATCGCGGCGACGCGGGAAAGATCGCCGCCCAGACGAAACCCAGCAGCGCGAAATACGTCGTCATGACGTAGCCGAAGCGCGTCATGACGACGTCCTCCGCCGCAACAGCCAGGCACGGTGCTGGTCGCGCCCATAGGGGCGCGGCTCATGCCCCGCGCCCAGGCGATTGTGAATGTGCCGCCAGTGATCGGGCGCCGCATCGCCGGGATCGATGCCGAGCGCTTCGATGGCGTCGATCGCCCCGAGCACGCGCGCGACCTTGGGCCAGCCGCTGACGCGCAGCAGGATCTCGCCGCCGGGACGGACAAAGGGGAGCGTCTGGTAGGCCTCGCCGGGCGTGATCGCGCGCACGATGTCGATGCGCGAGAGGATGGTGCCGTAATCGTTCGAAGCCCAGCGCACAAAGCTGAAGATGGTGTCCGGCGGGAAGCTCAGCGCGCGGCGGCGGCGATCGATGATCGTCTCGCCGGCATCGCGGCCGAACCGGATCCAGTGTTCGACGCGCTTTTCGAGCCAGGTGAGTTCGACGGTCGTGAGCGCGTCGGGCGACTCCGGTGCCGCTGCCGCGAAAACGGGATTCGTCATCATGTCTGTCCTCCATTCGCTGCTGGAGCTGCGCGAGCGAGGAGATCGCGCAGCGTGTCGGCGGCGGTCTGCCCGCGCTGAAAGGCCGTGATCTTGATCCGAGTGCGCAGCTTCGGCGGCTCGCGATGCAGCGTGTCGCGTGCGAGGCCGATGACGCCGAACAGGCGCGGCACGGCTTCCTTGGCGCGCCGCGCAGACGGATCGAGTGCCGACCTCTGCGGGTCGGCGTCGATCAAGGTCATGCGCTTTTCTTGACGGGCGCAGCGGCCGGCGAGGTGCAGGGCGAGTGTCGTCGCGCCGACGCCATCCATTCGATCGAGGAGCGCGACGGTCATCGCCGCTCTCCCGTTACGGCTGTTCTCCGCGAAGCGCCGCCGCCAACAACAGAAGAGTTAGACTCTTCGTTTGAATCCAAGTTAGGCGGCCCGGAACGCGCTGGTCTGCTTGGAGAAAGCTCGCCTTGCGGTTCCTGATGGCACGGGCGCACGGTTCCCGATGGCACGGGAATGCCAGTTCCTGATGGCACGACCGCTTCAACAGCTTGTCCACAGGCAACGGCGGGCAACGAAACGGGCACAAATATGAGCAACTCGCGCCCGCCACGATCGCGTTCGATGTCGAGCCGGTATCCTGGAAGCGGCTGGCGGCGCGCGATGTCGCGCAGCTCGAAGGCGAAGCGCTTGTACGGCGAGAGGCTCGCCGACTTGCCGTGGAGATGCCGGAAGTCGAACCGCCAGCCTGCACGCTGCTTGCCGGCGTGCTTGCGCACGATGCGATAGAGCCAGCGCTCCAGGCCGCCCGTCAGCTTGAAGTATGCGCGGTCGATCGTCAGCACGAGCGCATCGTCGAGGACAGCGCGGTAGAACCAGTCCGGCACGATGAGATCGATACCGTCGGCGCGACCGTGCGCATCTGCCCGCCCGGTCCATTCGTTGATCCAGGAGAAGCGGTGCGCGCGCCGCTCGCTCGTCTGGCGCAGCGTGGTGGCGACCGTGGTGGATTGCAGACGGTCGAGCGCCGCCTTCAGGCGATGGTAATCGCGTGCGCTGTCGCCGCGGCCGATGAAAGCGAGGATCTCGTAGGGCGTGGCCGCAATCAGGCGCGAGGTGCGCAGACCTGAGTCGCGTGCCTCGACGATCTGCGAGGCGGCCCAGATCAGCACGTCGGCATCCCAGATCGTCGCCATTCCGTGCTCCGGCACGGCCTCGACGCGGATGGCGATCTCGCCGCTCCGATAGTCGATCGGTGTCGTACGGTGCGTCTTGGCGAGCGAGAAGAACGGATAAGCCATGAGGTCTTGTGCGTCGCGCGGCTTGAGATCGCCGGGCAGCGCGCGAAACAGCTCGAGCTGCTCTCGTTCGGGTCGGGAACGGTGGCGGGATGACATCGGCTTGTCAGCGGCGCGGATGGCGCGCCTGCTCGAGTTCGGCCGGCGTGTGGCGGCGCGCGGGCAACACAACGACCTGGCCGGGGTCGGACGTCGACGCCTTGGCGGCGGCGTCAACCCAGGCCTGCAGGTCCTCGACGCGATAGACGACACGACCGCCAAGCTTCGAATAGCGCGGTCCGGTGCCGTAGATGCGGTGCTTCTCCAGCGTGCGGATGGAGAGGCCGACGAACCGTGCGGCCTCCGGCGTGCGCAGGTAGCGCGGCGGCAGGCCTCCGAGGTTGGCGGACATGGGATACCTCCGTGATCGAGCGGGCCGCTGCAGAAGGACGGCGGCTATCGGGGATCACGGTGGCGGACGGGGATTGGCCGAAATAGTGCGATGTCGATGGGTGGCGAAAGCGCACCTAACTAAATGCGGCGCCGGTAGGGATAGCGGAGAAGCTGCCTATAGCCGCCGCGCATGAGCTTGAAGCCGAGGCGCACAAGACGGCCAGTTTGGTCGCGCAACTCGTGCGAAATCCAGTCGCGCCTGGAGATGGGCTTAGTATCGAACAAGACAGCGGCGATTTCGGGATAGGTCGCGGATTGAAGACGGCCATCGAGCGCCCGCAGGGCGAGGATGAGCCGGCTACGCCGTTCAGGCGTAAGCATGCCAGGATTGGGACCCGGCTTGCGACTCGCGAGCGCGCGCCACAACCGGAGGGCTGAGGCAGCGCGGATGTCGAACATTTGGTCGAGTGGCAGGAGCACGGCGACAGGGGCGCTTATCTTTCCCATGCGATGGAGCCGCAGTTGGGCGCCGCGCAACTCGACGATCTGATCCTCGTCTTCGACTGTGAGAACGTGCTGTAGGCTGCGGGCGGCCAAGTCGAGCTTAGGATCGGCGAGGCCGTCAGGAAGTTGGGTCAGGGTCACTACGCTCGGAAGCGTCTGCGGAGTCCAGAGAACGGCGTCGCGTCGCGCGGGATGTAGATTTCGGTTGAAATCGCACCCCCCAGCGCAGCGCGAACGCCTCGACCTCGGTGGCATCGAGGGTGCGAGTGCGGCGGCTGCGCGCGAGGCGCGCATGATCGCTTAGAAATTCGGGATTTCGCTTTAGAAACTCGTAGGCGAAGGCAGGCGCATCGAGCGGCTGCAGGTCCTCATACGCGCTCGCCGATCGCCAGTCGCTGCGAGCCATAGGCTACATCTCCTCATACCAGAAGCCGCGTCCACGGCTCTCAGCAGAGATTGCACGCTCCGGTAGCACTCGGAAATGGACCAGATTTGCAGCGTGCGCTGCCAGGAGCGCACGGAACTCAGTGGGGAGCGCCGCCCTCAAGCAGGTGGCGGTAACCCCTTTCCGTCATCCATCGTGCGCGTGCGAGGTGGGTTTCCCAAGCCCGCCGAGCGCGATCATGTTCCCGTCCAGGATCGATGCGCAGCACGATCTTTGCAACTTCTTGCCAATCAGCCCCTTCGGCCTCTGCGTCGAGCAAACGGAGATAAGTGATGGCGTGCCGCTCGTCATACCCAGTCAGGATGGCGGCGGTGGGCGCCACATCATCCACTTGCGGGTCCAGGGGCGGCGACTGCATCAGGGCTCCTCAGCGGTACGGTTTCCGAGACGTTAACACAAACCTGCTTCATCGTTTCAAGGTCGGAGATCTTTTGGCCGGTCGGGTCGTTGGCTCGGCTTCATGGAGAAGCATGACGCCGCGGCCGCGGTCCGATTCGACGAAGAGGATCCCAGCATTTTCTAGGGCGCGCCGTACTTGGTCGCGCGTGCCTTCATGAACTTGGAGCTGTCTTTCAGACTCCAAGCGCTTTAGGGCAGTCAACGCCACCAGGGCCCTTTCGGCGAGCATCTCCTGCTTCCAATTCAGCAAGGCGCGCGCGGCCCGAACCTGTCGGCCGGTGATCATTCATGATCACCTCCGACAGACGATCTGCACGTGCCAGAAATACGACTATAATAGTCGCTTTCGGCTCGTTCAACGCCTTCCTGAACGCCGAAATCGACCGCTGTATGGGTCGCCGCCGCCGCGGTCTTCGTGGGTGATTCGTGCGGACCTCGAACCCGTATCGTGCGGAGCCGTGGCGCGCATTGGGCCGTTTGGAACAACCCCGCCCGGTGCGACCAGGCGGGGCTGCTGCACGAAGGCTCAGTCGCCGTTGCGCTTGCTGGGGCGCGACCAGATGAGGGTGTAGCCTTGGCCGTCCTCGTCGTCGAAGAGGTTGGCGAAGATCGGCGCGTTGAAGGAGGGGTCGTCGAGCTTGAGGGAAAGATAGTCGCGGCCCTCGTTGGAGCGCTTCGACCAGGCCGCCCCGATCTCGGCCCGGCCCACATAGACCCGGTGGCTGGGGGCGTTCTCGTTGGAACGGTTGTTCTCGGCGACGATCCGGACGCCTTTGGCCTGCACGCTGAGGGTGACGATCTCGCCCTGGAAGTCGCTGCCGACCTTCTTGAAAGAACCGATGTTAGCCATGTCATTTCTCCTTGCTGTTTTCGAGCCCGCGACCACCGCGGCCTCGATGGCGATCGACAGGCCGGAGACGATCGACGACGCACCCGCTCGCGGGCCGGAGCGCAGCGGAGGATGACGGCGGCGAGACTTTCTTGCCTCGCGAGGAATGGGCTTTAGCCCAGGGGAAGAAAGTCGAGCCGACGACGTTGCGGCTCAGGCGATCGAGGCGCAGCCGGTCTTCGGCCAGATCAGGCCATCACGAGGCCAGGTGCGTCCGTGCTTGAACAGCATCCTCAGGAGAAGACGTGGCGGATATCGGTTGTACTGCACAAGGTGGCGGCGAGTCCGGGCGTAGAGAAAGAAACTATAGAGCAGAAAAAGGCGGGATCACTTGGCGCAGAAACACCGGAACTGAACGCATCAGCACTTGTCTATGTGACGCCGGGCGATCGGCGGGACGGGGCGTTTGCATCTTCGACTAGCCGCGACGTTCGCGAGCGCTCCTCAAATCCGGCGACCCCACGATACGCGATCGCGCGCACCATCGTTCGATGACGAGGTGGCGGCTCAGCCTTCGTGCGTCGCGGCCGTGAGAGCCGGCTGGGCCCCATCTGTCGGTGGACCGCCCGGGCGCAGCGGAAGGGGTTCAGCCAGCACCGTCATGCGCGCCCAGGCCGTGCAGCCGATGACAATCGCGCCGACCCAGGCAAAGGACTCCCGCCAGAACAGCGACGGCACGCCGATCTGCGATAGTCCAAGAACGGCGTGATAGCCGGCGATCGCAGCAGGAATGGCGAAGGCGGCTGCGATAACCGCACGCAGTGGCATCGGCTTCACGAGTGCGAAGGCGATCTGACCAATGCCTAGCGTCACCGCTCCAACGACAATGCCGACAAGAAGCGCGCCGATGACGCCTGCGCCGCTGTGAAACGCGGCCATGCCGACGGTGAGGCCGACAAAGAACGGCAGCGCGTAAACGGCGAGCGTAAAGATCAGCCAACAGAACAGGCCGATACCGAAGATGCTGAGGATGAGTCCGATGACAAGCATGGTGGCGCCTCCGTGACAAAAGATGTGACGGTCGCGCCTTCCACCACCACCACGGCGCGGCTCTAAGTATAACGGGAGACGGGCCACAATGGGAGAGCGAACCCCGTCGCCAGCCCTCCGCGTTATCCGGGAACCTGTCAGCGACCCGGTCCGGTCAGGTGAATTCGTGAAGATAACACTCCGCGCGGCCACCGGCAGAATGAGGACGCCGTATCATGCAGTTGCGGGGTCGGCCTGATGCACGACCAGCAGCGACCAAGGCGTATCCACACTGATTTAGGTGTGATTTTCGTCTCGTTGGACTCATGTGCGCAAACAGAAGGCGGAGAGATGCTTGAGCAGATACACGATGCGCTGTGGGTCGCGGAGGGAGAGATTGTCACCTTCTTTGGGATCCCTTATCCGACGCGCTCGGCGATCGTCCGATTGGGGAGCGGCGACCTATGGATATGGTCTCCGGTCAAGCTGACCGCGGACTTGCGCGCTGAGGTGGATCGGCTTGGCCCAGTGCGTCACCTCGTGAGTCCGAACAAGCTCCACCACCTCTATCTGTCGGAATGGAAAGTAGCCTTTCCTGACGCGCAACTGTGGGGACCACGATCGACGATTAAGAAGCGCCCCGATCTCGAGTTCCGCGCAGCGCTACAGGATGATCCCCCGTCCGAGTGGCTCCCCGACATTGATCAGGCATGGTTCCGTGGCTCTTTCGCTATGGACGAGATCGTGTTTCTTCACCGTCCTTCGGCCACGGCGATCGTCGCCGACCTAATTCAAACATTCAGCGACACGTTCCTGCGAAAGCACTGGGGTTGGTACAGCTTCCTGGCGCGTCTGGATGGTCTCACCCAAGATCAGGCGTGTGCACCGCGGGAATGGCGATGGTCATTCATCAACCGCGCGCCTGCGCGGCGGGCGCGCGACAAGGTGCTGGGCTGGAAGTGCCGAAATCTGATTGTGGCGCATGGCGAGAGACCGGGCGCCATCGGACAGTCGTTTCTAACCAAGTCGTTCAGATGGCTAGCTTGAAGTGTGCGTCGTCCACACTGCTAGGCGTCGGCACTAGCAGCTACCACGGTCAGTCTGCGACCCACTCATCGATGCTGGCGAAGCCGGCGGCGCTCACGCGCCGCCGAACTTCCACACCGGAATGCCGAGCTTCTTCGCCTTGTCGGCGAGGTTGTCCTGGATGCCGGTACCCGGAAAGTGCAGGACACCGATCGGCAAGACCGCGAGCATCGCGTCGTTACGCTTGAACGGTGCGGCCTTCGCGTGCTTCGTCCAATCCGGCTTGAAGGCGATCTGCGGGATATTGCGGTTGCTCGCCCATTTGGCGGCGATGAGTTCGGCACCCTTCGGCGAGCCGCCGTGCAGCAGCACCATGTCGGGATGCTTGGCGTGGACCTTGTCGAGCCGATCCCAGATGAGGCGATGATCGTTGAAGTCGAGCCCGCCGGTGAGTGCGATCTTCGGCCCGGGCGGCAACATCACCTCGGTTTCGGCCCGGCGCTTCGCGGCCAGGAAGTCTCGGCTGTCGATCATCGCGGCCGTCAGGCTGCGATGGTTGACCAGCGATCCTGAGCGGGGACGCCAGGGTGAGCCGGTGTGGACTTCGAAGCGTTCGGCGGCTTGGTCGCGGAAGAGCTCTATGCTGTTGCGGCGCTCGGTTAGGGTGATGCCTTCTGCTGTCAGCCGTTCGAGTTCGACGGACCGCACCTCCGAACCGTTCTGCTCTCGCTGGCTGCGCTGCTGCGCCTGCTCGTTGTCGTCGAGTTCGCGCTCAATGCGATCGACGGCACGGTGGAAGAGATTGACCGTCGACCAGAGCAAGTCCTCGAGGTCCGGTTCGAGGCGCGTGTCGCCCAAGGTGGAGATGAGGGCGTCAAAGATGTCGGCGACGGCGCCGGCCACGGCATTGCCTTCGGGGAGCGGCCTCGGGTCGGGCTCGTCCTGGAAGGGACGGTAGCCATAGAGTTGAAGCTCGTTGAGGACGTGATCGGTCGGGGATGAGCTGTGCGGCGGTTCGAAATCGGTGTCGTCGTGGTCGGTCGTCATGGTGAGGTCCTTTGCCGGATCGGCCGCGCCCATCGCGGCCTTCGTGGCGATCACTGGACCGGGAGCGCAACGGGCCTGCACCGCGGCGCTCTTCACGCCGCGGCCGAAGCGCAGCGGAGGACCGAAGGGGACCGACTATTTTGTCTCGCGATGTAAAGGCGGCTCTGCCGCCGACGGAAAATAGTCGGCCCACGAGGTTGC
>Ga0081455_10000554_pt1 | contig 48600 bp, 38 predicted proteins | sample TabmetS3T2R1_FD_70207 | JGI IMG/M metagenome (GOLD analysis project Ga0081455, IMG submission 70207) | Tabebuia heterophylla rhizosphere microbial communities from the University of Puerto Rico - S3T2R1 | ecosystem: Host-associated > Plants > Roots > Rhizosphere ...
CACCCGTCTCCTGGAGGACTGATGGACTGCCCCATCCGACCCCCGACCATCCCAACGGCCAACTCGACCAGCTGCAAGCCGCTGCGGGCGCGACCCGGCCGCCCTGTACCGGGTGCCCGCAGGGCAGCGCAACCGGCTGCTTGCCACCGACCGCACCGCGTGAACCATCCGGCGCCGCTATCGACCGACCCGGCCCGACCGGGCGGCGTTCGGTGAGCGGCGAGCGGGGGCTGTCCGCGGCCCTGCGTGGGCTGCGTCGCCGAACCCCGAGCCGACCGCCGCCGCTGCCTGCGCGATCATCATCATTCTGTAGTGCACGTGGCCCAATCCGCGTGCACGTCGAAGCCGCCTCCAGGGCGGCTTCTTCCGTTCCCGGGGCCGGGTCGATCCCAACAAAGGACCAAGCAATGACACGCACCATCGAGGTCTTCGACACGACCCTCCGTGACGGCCTCCAGGTCGAGGGCGTCAGCGCCACCGTCGAGGACAAACTGCGCATCGCCGAGCAGCTCGACCATCTCGGTGTGCACTTCGTCGAGGGCGGATGGCCGGGCGCCAACCCCAAGGACATCGAGTTCTTCGCCCGCGCTCGGAGCGAGCTCGACCTCTCGACGAGCACGCTCGTCGCCTTCGGCTCGACCCGCCGGCCCCGCGGCAAGGTCGACGACGACGCCACCCTGCGCAACCTCGTCGAGGCCGACACGACCGCGGTGTGCATCGTCGCCAAGAGCTCGGAGTACCACGTGACCGAGGCGTTGCAGACGACCCTCGACGAGGGCGAGGCGATGATCGCCGACTCCGTCGAGTTCCTCGTCGGGCACGGCCGCCGGGTGCTCGTCGACGCCGAGCACTTCTTCGACGGCTACAAGGCCAACCCGGAGTTCTCGTTGCGGGCGCTCGAGGCCGCCGTCGTCAAGGGCGCCAGCCACCTCGTGCTGTGCGACACCAACGGCGGATCGCTGCCCCATGAGATCGGCGAGATCGTCGGCGTCGTGCGCAGCCACTTCGGCGACGACGTCACCGTCGGCATCCACTGCCACGACGACACCGGCTGCGCGGTCGCCAACTCGATGGCCGCGGTCGCCGCCGGCGCTACTCACGTCCAAGGCACGCTGAACGGCCTCGGCGAGCGCACCGGCAACGCCAACCTCAGCACGATCATCCCCAACCTCCAGCTCAAGCTGGGCTACCACTGCCTGCCGGAGGGCCGGATCGACCGGTTGACGGCGGTCAGCCACCACGTCGCCGAGCTGCTCAACCGGGCCGTCAACCCGCAGGCGCCGTACGTCGGCTCCTCGGCGTTCGCCCACAAGGCCGGCCTGCACACCAGCGCGATCGCCCGGGCCAAGGACGCCTACGAGCACGTCGACCCGGGGCTCGTCGGCAACGGCACGCGCTTCGTCGTGAGCGAGATGGCCGGGCGGGCGACGATCACGATGAAGGCCGCCGAGCTCGGGTTGGAGATGGACGGGCCGGCCGTCAACGGCGTGATCGACGACCTCAAGAGATGCCAGAGGACTTTCGATCCAGCCACCTACGTGTTCGCGGATACGGGACTTCCCCTGCAATGTACCGGAGATAAAACTGACAGTTGCCTTACACCGGCACAGATTGACGCCGTCAAGAAGATCAACGAGGGGCCGAGGAACTCCCTGGGACAGACGATTGAGGCACCGGCAGGCGCAGTGGTCCCTCACCATCCCGACAATACGGTCATCGGCTATCCCTATGATGGAGGCTTCATGGCTCCATCGGGCATTCCGTCACGCAAGATCGGCACACCGACTTCGGCTCCGGGGGATTTTGCCCTGGGACTCGGTCAGATTCCTTATTTGTGGATCACGCCAGCAAATCCCAGCTTCGATCCGCTGAGTTTTGACTGGGACACCGACGTGGCTATGTTGACCCCCGAGTCACCATTAGTCACCTCCTCGACGTCGCTTAACATCGACAAGTTCAAAAATGGCCGCGGCAAGATCATCTGGTATCACGGCTTGAGCGACCCCGGGCCGTCAGTGTCCTTTACGATTGAGTATTACGAGGCGCTGGCGAAAAAGTACGGCGGCTTGCGCCGCATTCAGAACTTCTCGCGACTGTATCTCATTCCCAACATGGGTCACTGCGGCGGCGGGCCTTCGACCAGTCAGTTCGATCTGCTGACGCCGTTGGTCGAATGGGTCGAGTATGGGATTCCGCCGGACGAGGTTATCGCATCGGGCACCACTTTCACGTCTGAACCGGCGACGCGCCGCCGGCCGCTCTGTCCCTATCCGGAGGAAGTGCGCTATATCGGGCCTGCTGGAGGTGACCTCAGCGACGCGAGTAACTATAAGTGCATGACGCCTTAGGCGCGATGACGAGCACGATTTCGGCGACCGCGGCGTGGGTTCGCACTCGAATGCTGCCACTGACTCTGCGCGGCCGCTGGCTCTAAGCGCAAAGGGTGGGATGAAGATCCCGCCCTTTCTTTCTGTGCACTCTTGTTTTGGATTCTAATGCGTTCCGGTCGATGTGAGCCGGAAGCTTTCAAAGGAGAAACTTAAAGTGGCAAATGACAATCAAAAGCGGACAGGTCTTTCGCGACGTGATTTCATCAGGGGTGCCGCCACCGCAGCGGGGGCAACCGTGCTTGGCGGTGCTGCGGTGAACTCGGCCACAGCACCGAGCGGAATGGTGCTTGGCAACGCGCCAGCGCCGGGCGACAAAAGTGGCGGCGAGAGGGATCTGCTGTTGGTCAACGGACGGATCTACACGTTCGACGACGCCAACCCGGTGGTGGACTCCGTGCTGATCAGAGATGGCAAATTCGTCGAGGTCGGCCGGCTAAGCGGCGGCCAGAAGAACGTCATCAACCTGAAAGGTCTCACGGTCATCCCAGGACTGATCGACAACCATGTGCATTTCATCCGGATGGGCAACCTGCCTGGGTACGACACACGGCAGCTCGAGGCGGCCTTCTCGGTCGCGGCGGCTCAGGAGGTGATTGCGGCGCGGGCGGTGGAAGTGCCGGAGGGCGAGTTCATCACCGCGCTCGCAGGCCTCGCCCGACGGCAATTCGCCGAGAACCGCTTTCCAACACTGTCGGAGCTGGATGCAGCGGCTCCGCGGCATCCGGTGGTGATCTCGGAACTCACGGTGGGCCAGACCAACAGGATCGGCCGTGACATCTTGCGGAGCTTAGGGGTACCTGTCGGCGACGACGGTGTAGTCCCGAACCAGAATGTCGCCTATGACGCGCTCGCTGCGGCGCTGACGAACGAGCATCGCAAACGGCAACTCCTCGATTCAGCCAAGTACGCCCTATCGGTTGGCCTCACAACCGTCATGGACATGCACGGCTCGACGCCCGGCGCCGGGTTCTTGGACCGTGTGACCGGCCATGACGCCTTCCTCGAGCTCGTGCGAGAGCAATCGCTTAACATCCGCACCCGCATCTTTTTCCCCGAACAAGAGGACATCGATGAGCTCCAGGCCATCCTCGACCACCGTTGGCGCGAGTACGGCCCTGATATGTGGAAGGTCGCTGGTTTCGGTGAATGGGCTCCGAGAGGCGACTTGTATCAAGAGTCCCTCAGGAGGATCGCGGAACGCGGTTGGATCTACCATCAACACCTGATCTCTTTCAACGAAATCCAAGCTCACATCGAGAACTTCGAGCAGTTCGAGTCGGAGCACCCTGGGGTCTCGCTTGACGAGCTGCACTGGAACTTGGGGCATGTAGGAGACATCACCCTGGAGCAAATCCTACGCGTCAACAACCTCGGCGTCGGCCTCTGCCCCCACCCATGGCGCTATCTCACCGCCAACAACGGTGGTCCCGCGTTCCGCACGATTGTGAACAATGCAAAGGTCCCGGTGGGCACCGGCCTCGATGGTGCGCGGGTGGCGCCCTTGAACCCGTGGACTGGCATCTACTTCATGGTCACCGGCCGGAACAGTGGAGGCGCGCTCGTCAACGACGGCGAGCAGATCTCGCGCCTCGACGCCATTCGGCTCTACGCGGGCCCGCAGCAAGGGTGGTTCACGAAAGAAGAGAAGGTGCTCGGTGGCATCGGGGTTGGACGCTTCGCAGACCTCGCCGTACTGGGCAAAAACTTCTTCGACGAGCGTGAAGTGCCCGACGATCAAATCCGGAGCATGACTTCAATTCTCACCATCGTGAACGGAGAGATCGTCCACGACTCGGGAGTGCTCAAGACGAGATAACCCGACAGCCGCGGAACGCGGTGGTTTAGCTGTATGAATTGGTCGTGCGTGGACGTAAACACACGCGCATATAACAAGGAGAATATCATGAGTCGTAATCATATTTTTGGCTGGATCGCCGGCGCGCTCATTTTTGCGTCAGCGGCTGCACAGGCGCAGACGGTGCCGCCCTTTCCCACGGTCGATGGTCCAATCACCGGGCCTGGGCCGATGTTCCCCGGGATCCGGCCGGGGCCAGAAGGGACCAATCTGGGGGACTTCGACTACATCGTCGAAGAATTTTTCGTCTCGGGCATCGCGAACGGCAACCCTTACAAGACGCGCATTGTCATTCGACGCCCGCCGAAAGTTAAAAAGTTCAGCGGGATCGTGGTGGCTGAACCGATGCACCGGGGCGGCAACGCTCTGATATGCCAGTTCGCCCGGTTCGGAATCGGGAAGCGAAATCATATTTGTCTTGAAATCGCCGCACGGCCGATCAACCTCAACAACAACGATAATCCCGATCAGTCCCTGCAGCCGTTCAACAACGCGCGCTACGGCGACTTCAGCATTCTTACGAACCAGACCAACGAGATTATTGCTCAGGTCGGAAGGCTCATCAAATCCAACTTGCCCGGCGGCCCGCTGTTTCCTTATCACGTCGAGAACATTGTACTCACTGGCACATCCGATTCCTCTGCGGCAACACGTGCGTACATGAGTCCCGCCCATACCGACTTGCGGATGCCGGACGGCAGCCCGATTTATGACGGCTTCTTCGTGTCATCCACGTTGGGCGGAACGCCAGTTCAGATAACTGATGTACCGACAATCCAGATGCCGACGCAGTCCGAAGTCCACGGCACCGACGCCTATCGGCGGCCCGACAGCGACGTGCCAGGAAACCAATTTCGCATCTATGAAGTGGCTGGAATGTCGCACAACGACGCGCGTGAGAACCCGGCCTTCCCGAACTGCGACAACCCTGCGCTCAGCCAGTTTCCATACGGCGCGATGACCTTCATGGGGCTGCAACACTTGATCGACTGGGCTGCTGACGGCACCGTTCCGCCGTACGCCGATTACATGGAAGTCGACGACGACTTGACCGACGGGACGCGTGTCGCGCTGGATGAGTTCGGCAACGCCAAAGGTGGCGTGAGAACCACTTATCTCGACGTTCCGATCTATACCTACACGATTCCCAACAGCGGTCCCGGCCTGTGCAATCAAACCGGCTATCAGACCCCGCTTCCCGACGATGTGCTCCGGTCGCTGTACAAAAATCACCACCAGTACACCAGCAAGGTGAAAGAGCGCCTCGCGGAATTGATCCGCGAAGGTTGGTTCCCCGAAGAGTATGTTCGCGACTATGTCATAGCCGATACAAAGGAGGCAAATATTCCCAGTACCAGTCGCGGCAAAGGTAAACAGAAATAGTATCCAGTCCGGCGTCGGCGTCGAGGAATTCCAAGATCTAAACATGAAAAAAGAGGGCTGCATACGAAAATGATCACACTGATTCTAGCAGATCGTTTATCGGGCAGTTGGCAAAGCACGCGACCGCAATTAGGCACATTAACAGAAAGGAAATCTTAAGATGAAAACAAGAATACTTTTATCAATTCTCATGACCATGACCGTTAAACTGGCTGTCGGTGCTTCCCCTTCCTTTGCCCAGACCAATCCGGTGTTTATCCAATTAGGCCAGGCGAAGGGGGCGCTCTACAAACCGGATTCTGGGCCTCCGCCCCACGTGGGCATCGTGGTCATGCATCGGGAATCCAATTACATGAACAACATCGCCTGCAGAGAATTCTCGAGACGGGGATTTATGGTCCTCTGCATGAACTCGCGATTCGAAAACAACGAAGCTCTGGTTGATTGGGAGCTGATTCCCCTCGATGTCGCGCAAGGGGTTAATCACCTCAGGAACGTTCAGCAAATGAGCAAGGTGATTCTATACGGCAATAGCGGCGGCGGGGTGACTATGAGCTTCTACCAGGCGGTTGCGGAAAACGGACCTACCGTGTGCCAGGGCCCAAAGAAGCTCGTCCAGTGCGGCAACAATCTCGCCGGACTTACCCCGGCGGACGGAATCATACTTTCCGATGGCCACCCAGGAAACCCAATCCTGAGGCTCAGAAGCGTCAACCCCGCCATTACTAACGAGAAATACCCCGACCGTCTGAATTCGCGGTTGGATCCATTCGATCCTCAAAATGGCTATAACCCAAACGGATCATCCCATTACTCCGACGCGTTCAAGAACAGATATTTCAAGGCACAAGCAGAGCGAATGAACCGATTGATCGATGAGGCATTGGAGCGTTTGCAAAAAATAGAAGCGGGCGATGACATTTATACCGACGACGCTCCTTTCAGCATTCCAAGATTTGATGGTGCGCGGTTGTTGTCGTTGGATCCGAGCATCCGTCACACCACACTTTTTCCGGAAAAACTACTCAAGAACGATGGCACTATAGCCATACAGATCATCGAGAGTATCGCTCCCTCTCGCCCGGAACTTAGAGAGGCAAACCAAACCTTCAGTGAAGGAGCGCGTGAAGGTTTGACGGTGAGATCCTTTCTTAGCAGCAATGCGATCCGCGCAACTAACTCCATGGACGAACTCCAAATTGATCTCTGTTCAAGCAATAACTCCACGCCCTGTATGCTTCAGAGTGTAAGCGCGCCGCTGCTGGCGGCGGCCAATCAGGCCTCGTTCCAGAACTTAATCCAGGAGGTCGAGATAAATTATTTGTACGCGAAAAGCTCCGATAAAGATTTTATCGTTGTGGAAGGAGCGACGACTGGCGTAACGCCCTGTACCAACTGTCCCCTACCCGCCTCAGCGTATTCGAACGCGACCAATAACTTTTTTGAGTACGCGGCGAAATGGATCAACGACCGCTTTCCGTGAAAATTTGGTCGATGCTCTAGCAAGCAACCTTTCGTACTCTTGGGTATTGCTTCAGTGGTTTCCGCATAATTCGCTATCATCTAGGGCGGGGCAAAAACCCTGCCCTTTCCTTCTGTGCACTACCGATATCTTGGTTCCGGTTGTAGTTGTCCTTGACGGTGATGCGACGAACTCAAGGACAGCCTGTTCTATCGCACCGTGATTGCGCTGTTCGGTTCGGCACACGTGCTTCCGCCTCAGATTTCTTGCTTTGTAGATACGCACAGCGCAGAGGCTAAAACATGTCATAAGAAAATCTTATGACGATCATTTGAAAAAACTATTGGCCACCTGGTTGTTTTTCATATAGTCAAGATCTCAGTTGACACGGCGTCTTTTCGATCTTTCAAGGAGGCGCTGTGTAACTCGTCGAAGAGCAGGGTGAACGAGAGACACCTAGTGTGTCCGGAGCCTCACCGCAAACCTGTTATTCGACATAGCCCACCCCAATTCGATCAAGAGGTATGCTCCGGAAGCTCTCGGAAGGAGGAACCTAAAATGTCAAAAGACAATCACAAACGAACCAGTTTTTCGCGTCGTGATTTTATCAAGGGAGCGGCAGTCGTGGCGGGAGGGACGATACTTGGAGGTGCAGCGGCGACCGCAGCCGAGGTTACGGTGCTTGGAAATCCGCCGGGGCCAAACGGGAAAGGGTCATCGGCATGCGACGGCTCGCAGGACCTTGCACTCATCAATGGTAAGTTCCTGACGTTGGACGACAAGGACAGCGTTGTCTCAGCGGTGGCTATCCGCAATGGCCGCATCGCCGAGATCGGGCGGACTGCGGACGCGATCGGGTCATGCGCGCACGCCATTGACCTAAGGGGAGCGACGGTCATTCCGGGCCTGATTGATTCTCACGTCCACTTCATCCGTTGCGGAATCAACCCCGGCCACGAAGTGCGAATCATTGAGACGGCAACCTCGATCACGGAGCTTCAGCAGATGATCGCTGATCGGGCGCGCACCGTGCCTGTGGGCGACTTCATCACTTGCGTTGGCGGCTGGAATCGCAACGGCTTTGGCGAACAGCGCCTGCCGACCCCGTCTGAGCTCGATGACGCCGCACCACGCAATCCGGTGTACCTCTCGGAGACCGGCGGCGGTGGCCAAGCAGTCACCAACACGAGCGGTATTGCCTTCTTCCAGTCCCAAGGGGTCAACGTTAACCCCGTCACGGGAACGCTTACGGCCGCCCAGGGACTGGCAGCGCTCCAGGCAGTACAGACCGAGGAAGACAAACAGAGAGGCACGGGGGAGGTGATGGACTTTGCCGCTAGTCTCGGGCTCACGATGACCCATGATCATGGCGGACTCAGCGGCCTAACCCCATACCAATACGCACTGAACCTCTGGCGAGAGGGAAACCTCAAGGTGCGTCAGCGCCCGTTCTTCTGGAGCGGCGACGACCCGGGCTTTTCAGTACAGCAAGCCAGGATTATCAACAACTTCAATCGGCTCGGAGATGATTTCTGGCGAATCAACGGGGTTGGCGAACGGATAAACACGAGCACCACGAATCTTGGTTTCGTCGAAGCATGCGAGTTTGCCGCGGCGAATGGCTGGACGCTGACGCAACATTCGTCGACCGTAGCCGAGATCGAGTTTCACATCTCTGCTTACAAGACGGCGGCGGAAGTCGGCCCCATCGACAAGTTCCGCTGGTCGCTCTGTCACGTGAACAACATCACGGATGATATGATACAAGACGTCGTCAATCTCGGAATCGGCGTCAACATTCAGGGCACATCGTATACAAGCGCAGGAGGCGCCACTCCTTCCGGCCCGCCTTTCCGCAAATTGCTTGATGCCCGTATCCCTGCTGGCGGGGGCTCTGACGCGACGAACGTCGCTGCGCTCAATCCGTGGCTAATGATGTACTTCATGACCACCGGGAAGAACAATGCCGGTGCTGTCATCAATCCTGGCCAGACGATCTCGCGGCTTGAGGCGCTCCGTCTCTACACGATTGGCAGCGCCTACCTCTCGTTCGACGACGAAAAACTCGGGACGATCGAAACTGGCAAGCTCGCCGACCTTGTCGTCCTGAGCGACGACCCACTGACGGTGTCCGACGACAAGCTGCGCAAAATCTCGTCGGTGTTGACGCTGCAAGCAGGCAAGATCGTCCACGGAGGAATCGACAGACCTCGCACCGCAATTGACTAGATTGTTGGAAAGCAAGTCTAACGGCAAAATGGATCACTGATCGGTTGACAGCAGTATTCGAGCTTCATTCACCCATAGCCGCTCACTCCCCGAAATGATTCCAAGCGTACTGTCTGTTTGCTCACACCACAAAGGGGCACTCCTAGCGGGGAAACTCGACATAAGAAAAACTTATGCCAGCCATTGGAAAAAACTATTGGCTAGCTTGGTGATTTTCATATAGCTGCTCTTACGAGAGCAAATTAACGAGACCATCTAAGTCCGGCAGAAGAACTACCTGCCCGAACATCATGAATCATTGAAAGATTTACAGGCCATGCCCTGAGTGGAAAAGGAGAACTGAAAAATGTTCCCGCATCATCTGCGCCATCGAAAGCTCTCGTGCTCTATGGGCGTTGAAATATCCACTCGGGGCTTTCGGTAAAGCCTCAACGAATCCCCGTCTCCTTCAACCACCTAAAAGGAAATTTGCAAAGAGGAGGACAGACAAATGATTCGCACAACTCGGATTATGAAACTAACCACCATTCTCTGGGTGCTCATCGCGCTGTTGCTGATCCCTGCCTTTAGCGAGGCGCGCGTCATCAGCGTTCAGATGAGTGCCCCCACCATCGCATTTGGCGGCTACTCGTGGCCGGGCGTCGGACAGTACGAGAAGATTACGGGCGTAGCTTACGCTGAGGTGGACCCCGCCGATCACAGGAACGCGATCATTGTCGATATCGGGCTTGCCGAAACGCAGCCCGGTCCGGGGCAGCCAGGCAAGATTGACAAAGGCAACGGCAAGGCCGCAGTCGCATACTTACTAAACTTCTATATTCTCAAGCCGGTCAACTTGAACCAGGTCGATCGGAGCCTCAACGGCTACGGCAAGATGATGTATGAGCCGCCCAACCGCGGCGGTAAGACGTGGACCGCCTTGGGCCGAGTCAGCGGCGGCGGTAACGACCCTGCTACCATTACCGACCCGACGATACTTGCGAACTCATTCCTGATGCCACGCGGCTACACGTTAGTCTGGAGTGGGTGGGAACCATTGGTGCCCCTCGCCAACTTAGGCACCAGTCTGACCGCGTCGGTCGCGTTGCCGATTGCCGAAAATCCAGACGGCTCAACGATCACGGGTCCCGCCTATGAATACATTGTAACGTCGGGGACGTCGTTCACTTTGGCATATCCGGCGGCAACGGATGACAAGGGCGCAGCGACGTTGACCCACCGCGTTCACCTCGACGATGTACCGGAAATCATTCCCGCCTCGGGCTGGGAGTACACCGACGCTAGCCTCACGGCGATCCGCCTGCTTCCGGCGGGAACGGCCTTCGTCGCAAACGACATCTACGAGTTCTCGTACACGGCCAAGGATCCGACCGTGGCCGGCCTCGGCTTCGCGGCCATTCGCGACTGGGTTTCCTGGTTGCGCTACGAAGCGCAGGATGACTCCGGCACGCCCAACCCGCTGGCCAACTACATCACCCGTATCTATACCGAAATCTCGTCGCAACCCGGACGTCTGCTCAACGACTTCCGAAACCTCGGCTTCAACGAAGACGATCGCGGCAGAGTCGGCAGAAAGGTGTTCGACGGCCACATGCAGTGGATCGCGGCGGGCAGCGGCATCGGCATGAACTACCGGTTCTCGCAGTCCGGCCGCACCGAGCGCAACCGTCAGCATCACCTGTATCCCGAAAACCTGTTTCCATTCGCCAACGTGGCTGCGACCGATCCTTTTACCGGAAAAACCGACAGCCGTTACGCGCGATGTCAAGCCACCGGAACATGCCCGTTTGGCGTGGAGATCTACTCGGCCAATGAGTACTGGGTCAAAACGGCTTCCCTACTGCACACCCAGCCGGACGGTAGCGCCGACCTTCCTGATTCGCCGTACACGCGTAATTATTTCATGTCCAGCATGCAACATGGCACCGGCAACGCAACGAACAGAGGGGCGTGCCAGCAGTTCGGGAACCCGTTGAATTCCGCGCCGGTGCAGCGCGCGTTGTTTCTCGCGTTGGATGCATGGGCCGATGATGGCAAACCGCCGCCCGCAAGCAGGGTGCCCAGACTCGACGACGGGACACTGGTGCTGCCGAAAGACACGGGATTCCCCACGAATATCCCAGATCCGTTCAAGGAAACTCCCAACGGCAAAGTAACTTACACTGGCCTGAAGACTAGTCGCTACTTGCATGATTTTGGGCCGGGCTTTTACGACGGCACCAATCTGGCCACCTTCGGCATCCCGATCATCTTTCCGCCAGTGATCACCCCGCCGCTGATGCCGCTTATGACTGACGCAGCGGTGCCGGTCATCTCGGCGAACGGTCCGGTTTATCCCAGCTTCGTACCGAAGACAGATAAAGATGGCAACGACATCGCGGGCGTGCGGCTCCCCGACGTGACGGTACCCCTCGCCACATATACCGGTTGGGGGCTACGCTCGGGACCACAGGCGAATGACGGCTGTGAAAGCACCGGTCAGTACATTCCATTCCCCAAGACCAAGGCCGCCCGCGAAGCTTCCGGAGATCCGCGCCGGTCGGTCGAGGAACGCTATCCGTCGTTTGACATATACTTCAGCCGTATAGAGCGCGCAGTCGACAACCTGGTCAGGAATCGCTTGATGCTGTGTGAGGACGCAGATGATCAGATCGAGCGGCTGGTTCAGGCAGGACTGACCGCGGGTGTCCCGGAACCGGTCGGCGACGTGCCTCAAGCGGAATTGCGGAACTGCAAGCCACCTGAGCCTAAGGGCGGTAAGAAATAAAGCGCTCCAGCTCAATAAATTCGATCTCACCTCACCGTCGCGAGCGCCCGCGACGGTGAGCATCCCTTTGTCAAAACGGAGTGAAAACGTGCCGCGGTCGCCCAGTTGATGACTTGTAAACTATTGGACGCCAAAATCGCAGAAATCATTCGACAAACCAATTCCCAAGTTGATCATCCGTTCCCACCGTTTCAAAAGACAATAGAAAAATCTTGTCTCAATTTAAACTATTTTCTTTACATTAATAAATCCGTCTGCTATTTAAAAGTTTTTTTTTCAAGGGAGATTTATGAAGCGCGTTTGTCAGCATTGCGGCGAGTTGATTATCGGCGACGCCTATAGAGTTACGAGTGAAGAGGATGGGATCATCTTACTTAATATGGTTGTTTGCTCCCTCTGTTCTATGGAAGCGAAAAGACTTCGGCTCCATACGGAAGAAATCACTATTGAAAGCAAAAACCCTTCGGATCGAAACCGAAGGAGTCACCGTTTGCGACTAAGAATTTGATTCCCGCCTGCGGTTCTTTGCATTCGGCGGATTTTTGGTCCGAAATCTGTAAACGACGCCAACCCTGTCAAATCCCGCCAAGCCACACGCGGGGCAGGGCTCGCAGCTATCAATACTCTCAAGTACGACCCGTGCTCTTACAATCGAGCAAAACGGTAAAAACTTAGCTGGCTTTTGACAACGCGGGCACCTTTAAAATATGTGTGCTAAATAACTCCACACAATCTTCAGTTTCATAGTTTCGGCTGCGATACGGGAGGTAGCCATGAGAAGCGGATTGAGATTGTTTCACGGCATCCGCATGTTCGGCGCTGCTCTACTATGTCTGTCAGTTAGCGCAAAAATTGGCCTCGCTGCCGAAACGCAAGCCTCCTTTGCAGGTAAGACCATCCGAATCGTCGTTCCTGTTGCGCCTGGCGGTGGTTTGGACCTGCAAAGCCGGGCCTTGGCTCCTTTGTTACAAGCGCATATACCAGGGAACCCATCGGTGGTTGTGCAGAACGTGGCTGGCGCGGGGGGGATTGTAGCGGGTAACTTATTCATGAGAGAACAGGGACCGGAGCTGACGATACTTCAATGTCATATTGGCCATCCCCTCTATCAGCTTCTGGGCCATGACATAAAATATGATGTACGACGTTGGCATTTTCTTGGCGGCGCCAAGCGGGATTTTATGCCGATATTGCAACGCGCGGAACTTCCATACACGAATATCGGTGAATGGACTCAAGCCAACAAGCCAATAGTCTGGTCGGCAGATACTCTCGGAAGCACGGTGGAAAACCCGGCACGAATAATGCGCTCGGCTGGAGTGAAGATCAGGATCGTGAGCGGATATCCAGGCGGGACCGCTCGTCTTTTGGCGGTTCTGCGCGGTGAAGCTGATGCCACTCCCGAAGTGCTGGCGACCGCGAAGCCTCACCTGGACGCGGGCAAGTTGAAGGTCGTTGGACGATTGATCCCTCCGCCAATACCCGGCTATCCGGATGCTCCTTATGTTTTGAGGACATTTGCTTTCACCGAAGAGCAAAAGATCCTCTACGGAGTTGCAGAAGCGCCTTGGCATTTGCAAACCTGCTGGCTCGTCAGAGAAGATGCACCCAAAGGAATAATCCAGGTGCTGCGGGACGCGGTGAAACGGGCCATTACATCTCCAGACTACGAATCGGCAATGCAGAAGGTGCAACTGGGAGGCGATTATATGAGTCCGGAAGAAATTCAGGAAAAGTTTATCAAGCCGCAACTTGGCATCCCGACCGATTTGCAAGATAAGTTCAGAAAAATGGCGTTAACTGAAGACCAGTAATCGGGAATCACCGAGACAGATCGGCCACAATGAAGTGCCGCGATTAAGAACTGTCAAGCTCTAGTCCATTAGAAAAAAACCCAAGGAGGATAACATGAGCTCACTAGCCGGCGACACGAGAGTCACAAGGACCTATTTCCTCTACCCGCTCGAGCGGGCTCCGAACGCGCTATCCCCTGAGGAGTACGAACACAAGTTCCTCGAGGCCATTGCGGAATCGTTCAGGGCATTTCGCAGCGATCATGTCCCGCTGCCCGAGATTGTGCTCAACGACACCAAGGTCGCGCGACGGTTTTTCGGGATCGAGAGGATGCTCCACTCCGTTTTTGCCAAGCTGTTCCCCAGCTATCTCATGAACGTGGCCGCGAGCTGTCCGTATCAGGATGTCCGCCAAGAGATCTTGAAGGACTGCTGGGACGAAGAGGTGGCCGATCCCGACGCTCAAGGGAAGTCCCACATTGAAGTATTGTACGGGGACGTGGCGGTAATGGGCATACCCCAGGAAGAAGTAGAAAATTTTGAGCCAACACCTGTTCTCATGGCCTGCATGCATGCCCTGGATAACATGACCCGGACACTCCCCTGGCAAGGCGGCTACGCTGCGATGGGCGGCCTGGAGGCTGCCCGCGTTGCAGTAGCACGGGGCTACATGAGACGGGACGAAGATGCGATAGCGGCTTCGCATAAAGGACGAAGCGTGGAAGAGCTCTGCGGAGTCCCCGAAGGCTCGATCAAGCTATGGCGACTTCATGCGAGCAAGGATCTCACCCACGGGGAAGATTGTCTCAAGGTACTCAAGAAATACTGTACCACACGCGAGATCCAGCAACTTACGTTTTGGGCCGTCAAAACGGCACGCTCGCTCCGAGTGATTACCAACAGAGAACAGCGGAGAATCGCCATGGCCGCCATCGGACTCCCCGCCGATTCCCTGATCGTGACCTAAACGTAGGGAATTCGTGGAAACCCCGAGCCGGACCGACCTGACCGGCAAAGTAGCCGTCGTTACTGGCGCCGGCCGCGGGATAGGCGCCGCGATCGCCGGCGCCTTTGCCGAGGCGGCCGCAGACGTAATCATCGCCGATCTTAATCGAGAAAGCGCGCAGCAAACGGCTGACCGCCTGACGGGTCTCGGCCGAAAGGCATTGGCGGTTGCGGCGGATGTAGGCGTCTCGGCCCAGGTCAGTCAGCTATTCGATACCGTTCGGACTGAATTCGGCCGCCTCGATATCCTGGTCAACAACGCGGGGCTTTGGTTTAGGAAACCGTTTCTTGAGATCTCTGATTCTGAGTGGGATCTCGTGCTCACGACCAATCTCAAAGGTACTTTTCTTTGCACTCAACAAGCGGCTCGCATCATGATGCCGCAGAAGAGCGGTTGCATCATCAACATCGCTTCGCACGCTGGGCTCTTTTACAGCCGCGGCCAAGGCGTTCACTACGCCGCCTCTAAAGCCGGTATTATTCAACTGACACGAGTCTTGGCCTTTGAGCTTGGGCCTTTTCAAATTAGAATTAACGCCATAGCGCCGGGCGGAATCAACACTCCCGCATCCTCAGACGCTAAGCCTAGCAAGCTTGAGCCCGGAGCCACCATTGACAATCGATATTTGGCAGCCAACCCACTCGGGCGGAGAGGAGAACCCGAGGATATTTCCCACGCAGCGCTTTTTCTGGCTTCCCCAATGGCATCCTTCATCACTGGCCAGACGCTGGTTGTAAACGGGGGAACTATAGGCAGCTCATAGTTTAGTTTTTAGCGACGCGCCTCTTCGATCGATAGTGAACGCAAGTCTTACTCCGTCAGTGCGGCTTTTATCTACAAGCACCCTTCACATCCGAAGCGTCGCGATCTGCCTTTAACAGAGCTGAACGGCTTTGTATTTGTAAGTCGTTCTCTCCTCTCAGTCCCGATCTTACTAGAATCTTTGACCTTATTTTCCTTCAATCTGGTGCATTCAAATTCGCAGTTGGAGTCCAGTCGGCAAGACGAGACGACAGCTAGACTGTTTCCCAATGCAGGCATTGTTATTGCACCAAAATTTGAGACCGAATAATTTTCCTTCCATGGAGGTTTTATGAACGAGCACATTTATAAACAGATTGAGCTCACCGGTTCTTCTAAAACGAGCATAGAAGATGCAGTTCAGAATGCGATCTCCAAAGCGTCAAAGACCTTACACAACCTGAACTGGTTTCAAGTCGTCGAGACTCGCGGCTACATTGAAAACAATAAGGTCGACTACTGGCAAGTAACGATCAAGTTAGGGTTTAGACTCGACGATTGACCCGTCGTCTCATATCTAACCCTCTCAGTCGAGGTTCCGTGCTTCGCGACATAGATGAAACAAAAAATCCACGAAGCATTATTTTCTGACGCTAAAGATGCGCGATGTGTTCATTGTGACTAGTAGCGCACACACGCCAGGGTCCGCTTAGCTGACGGTTTCCTGTTTCGCACTATTGGTACGAAGTATCGGCACCAGTCGAGAGTGGCCGGTGGGACGCGCGCCTCGCCACACGCGTCCCACCAGCCGTTGGAAAAAACTTATTCAAGGCAGTCGGTGGTGATTAGCTCACCTTCGTTCTCCTACGGATTGAGAATGCTTGGTAACACAGTGTGCCCTCTCCGTTAGTTTCTAGGAAACATAAAATCCCTCACCAGGATTGCGGTGCAGCAAATTGTGCAGCTACCCCTCTCCCGCGAGGGAGAGGGACGTTTGTGAGCTGTCGCTTTAGTCTTTATCAGCGGCGATGATGCGATCGTGATGATCGTCGTCCCGATCCAATTTCGTGCACAGGCGCCTGGCGATGGAATTGTCGGGGTCGCTCGGCAAGACATTGCTCGCGGCGGCTTGCGCAATCAGGCGATCCGCGTCCTCCTGAAGCAGGAGTCGCTTGAGGACCTCATTTTTCGCGGCGTGCCGCACTACGCAGTCGTATCCCTCCTGGCTTCCGTAGCGCTCCTCGACCGAGCGGCGCGGATCGCCGCTCGCCATCCGCTCCGCTTTTGTCATGGCAAACGGAATGTAGCCGGCGGCCAGAGAGCCTTCATTGCCCTTCAGGGGACCACTCGCGATTGGGTTCCAGCTCGTGTAGGTTCCCAGAGGCGCCTGCAGGAGCACGGATTTCACTCCTGCGATCTCGTTGCCGTCCTCGTCCATCTTGGCGGCGAGCGTCGGAATGATCTGCTTGATCGGTGGAACAACGTTAGTCATCACCCCCGACTGATCGTTGTACCGGAAGTCCGGGCCGTAGTCATAGTCCATCAGGACGTTGATGACGTTGTCCGGCGTCGGAGCGCCGGGGATTTTCGGCCAGTGCATTGCGTTCGCGGTCGCGGGCACCAGAGTCCCGTCGCTGACCCGCGGGTATTCGCTGCGCGGGGGCCGCTTGCCCTTTGTCACCCAGTCGACTAAGGCCATGAACAACGCACGCCGCGTTTCTACTTGAGGGTTCGGATTCTCGGCCAGCATCAATCCCGGTTGTGGGGGCTGCGCGACGGCAAAGCCGCCGTCGCCGCCGCCATGGTCGGTGCTTGCGTGATAATAGCGACGGACGTTCGGAGGCAAGCGGAGATCTTCCTTGCCTTGGGTGCCCGCGATGCCCACGCTGCCGCGGCTATACCAGATTTCCGGTCCGCCAAAGTCATCGAAGATCTTCGGGCAGGTATCGCTCGCTCGGCAGCGCTCAAGGATTCCTGTCACGCCACGCCCGCGCGCGCTGTCGTTGTAATCACCCCACCAGATTGGGCCTTCCGCACCGGGTTCGAAGATGTTGGCGATGTTGCCGGGCTGAGCGAAGCGGATGTTGAACTGGCCCATTTGGCCGGCAATGATCGGGTGAGCGCCATCCCAGACGATCTTGCCGTCTTCGTCCTCGTTGAAACCCAGCAGGATGAAATTCTTCTGATAACGGCCGGACTGGGACCTTCCGTACCCGATTACCCATTCGATCTGACCAGCGATCGGGTTGGGTGTTCCCGCATCGTCAGCGCCGGCCCGCCGGAAGAAGGACACGACGTCCCGCATCGCTGCCATGCCAACCCCGAGCACCAGCGGATCCTTCGCGGTATAGACGAGCTCGTAGATCAGGTTTGGGTCGAAGCCGTTCTTGAGACAAATCATAGTCTCATTGGGTGTGCCCGGGAAGGGCGTGCTGCTGCAATTCGCGAATGCCCAGTCGCTACTCGGAATTTCCACCACGCCTGTGCGCTCGCCGACATTGTTTTCACGCGCGATGGAAATCAGCTTCGCTTTCGTCGTATCGAGGCTGTCGGGCGTGCGCCCGCGGCCCGGCAGCGGCCGTGTGTTCACGTTGCCCGCAACCGTCACGAAGCGGGCGAAGGTCGGGCTGGTCACACCTTGGACCACGGGCACGTCGATCGTTTCCGCCGGTAGATTCTGATTAAAAACCAGATCGCCCTGCCAGCCGCTCGCCAGGTAGACGTGTCCGGGCTTCTGGTCAAAGCCATCTCCAGCAGGGTTGGCCGCCGTGACCCCAATATTGCCAAAGCCAAGCGCCCTGCCCCCGCGGTTACTGATGCCATATATCAAAACGCCGCTGGCCTTGGTCATGTCCACCGGTTTGAGCATCGTGAAGGTCGCCGTGTACTCGACGTTACCGTTGGCGTTACGCGGCGCCTGCTGAATGTCGGTGATGACCGCGTTACGCGGATCCAGGGGATTGAGTTCACCGGCAGCCAAGCCCCTGATCTGCTCGTAAGTCCCGACGGTACCAAACGTCTGTCCGTTGAACGCGAGCGTAGTATTTAAGATCGTGATCGTGGTAACGCGTGCCTCGGACGCCACGGCGACAATGAGCAATGCTCCCGCCGCTGCGGCCGCGAGGGCCGTTCGACTTCGTCTCGCAGTTATTGACATGATTCCTCCTCGATCCGAAAGGATCTGACAGCTAAGGTCCTCATCTATTTCTCCCCACCTCCGCCGCTCTCGCCCGGAGGGAAGAGGGGAGGTTTGTGAGCGCCGGACGTGGCGGATGCGGCCGCACTAAATTGTGCAGCTAGGGCTTCTGTTTCTTTTCAGAAGCGACACAACCTGTCCAATACTTTTTTCCAATGGCTGCCATTGGAATTTCTTATACCAGTTCAAAAACCGGCTTCTCCGGCAGGCGAAAGAAAAGCAATGGCCAAGGGATCTCAAGGAAAAGTAAGAGTTGCCTGTCGACTCAAGGGCAAATTTGTGGGGGAGTGCCAAGCTAAGTCGAGTCGGCGGTATGGGAAAGCCAGCAATGCTATGGCTTCGTGCCTGAAGCCAGAATAGCCGGCATGGGCAACTCTACTGCCTCGTCTTTTTGGTGCTGTTTCGATTCGTCCCGCATGGCGTCGCGAATCTGCTCCAGCACCTCCGGTTTTTGTGCCCTGAGCAATCCTGCCGTCCGCACGGTGCTGTCTTTCATAAACTCAAAAAGACTGTCTACCGATGGGAGCCGCCAGACTTGCGCAACCTTGATGACCTTTGGCGATTGGAAGCCAGCGGCGAGTAGAGATCGAACGCATTCGTCGGCCTCGCTAAAGCGAAAAAATGGCGGGCCTTCCGGCAGTGGAACGTTCAGATTACCGTACTTTGCAATCGCGCCCAGAACGATTCCAAAACCGAGTGCCTCCTCGGGTTTAGCCCATACGGTGAACCCGAACCGGCCGCCGGGACACAGCACACGGCAGGCTTCGGCGAGCGCCTGATCCGGTCGTGCCAAATGAAGGATGCCGAAATTTACCACCGCGGCGTCGAATAAATCATTGCCTAACGGCAATTGCTCTGCGTCGCCTTCACGAAACTCGATGTCGGGATTTCTCCTCCGCGCTTCGGCGATCATCGTGGCTGAAAAGTCAACTCCGGTAACCCTTGCGCCGCGTCGTGCTGCTACCGCCGCGACGTAGCCAGGCCCGGTCGCGATATCGACTAGTTTTGTTCCTTTTTTGACAGCGGCGGCGTCGAGAAGCGGTTCTATGCTCTGTGCGGTGAGCTCGCCAAAGGCCTGATGGTATTGCTGAGGAATGTTTTGCCAGCCGCTATGCTCGAATTGGCGAAACGAATCAGGATCAATCATGTTCAAAGCGATCTAGGCGTAGTGAACGCTACAGAACTATAGCTGGATTGCACTTCAAAGGGTCAGCGCAAACGGATTGTGAAATGGCTACTCTTGAATCGAACGCGCCGGTGTTTTTTCGCGCACGAAAAAACTTATTGATCGGTCACGGCATTTGTTCAAGCAACCTGCCGAAGCCTTTGACCGGTTGTCTCACGTGCAGCCGTTTTTCAATCGACCAGACTCGCGCCGGCACCGGATGCACAACCGGCACCTGCAAGTCTTCTTCAAGCAGATGAATGATGTCGAGGCAGCGCCAACCCGTGCCGAGCATGTAGATCCCTTCAGCACCTGGGTTTTTCAAAAAAGCCTTTCGCGTGTGCGCATAAATTTCCTGGGACGCAAGCCGCCCCACGTCTTCGAAGGCCACCGAAATTCCTTCCATGGCCATGACGTCAAAGCCGGCGTTACGGAAATAACTCGTTGTGATATCGTTGACGCTGTTGACGAAGTAAGTCACGCCGACGAACTTCTTAACATTCAACGCGCGCAGGGCCTCGACTTGAGTTTGAGCCGCGGTGACCATCGGCACTTTGTACCTGGATTCCCACTCTTTGATAATCTTATCCTCACCCTGGTATCCGTGAACCATAAACGGCGGGGCACCTTCGGGATGAATCAGATCAACACCTTCATTTGCCAGCTCCGCAACTTTTTCTTCAACGGCGTTGAGTGCGCCGCGGAATTCATCTTCCGTGCCGCGCTTGAAATTCAAATAAACCGGAACCACACCGATGCCTTCCGGTAATAACCGGATGAACTCTTCAAGCGATCCGGGCCGGTGAGTGGGCTTCACGACACCGACAACGCCGCGCCAACTTGCAAAAACCACTCTGACTCCTTCCGACTCAGGATTGTGATTTGAAAACCTGCGGAAACTTCGCCTTGATTTGCGCCCGCACGCCCTCCGGCACTTCCACCACTTTCGGGAACTCTCCTTTGAGTTTACGATTGTACGGCATGCAGGCGTCGATCAAGATACGGTTGTTGAAGTTTCCCGGCAGAAACATCGGGTCGCGGCCCGACGACCAGGCCTTCTGGACGATATCAATGTCAGTCACCGGATCGAAACGCGTGCCCATCGCCCAGAGCACCTGGTCGATATCGGAGCAATCGACATCTTCGTCCACGACCACGGTCCATTTGCCGTTATAGGCACCCGCCATACAGTTGGCAGCCACATGCAGCGCGTTGCGCGCATGGCCGGGATAGCGTTGGCGGATCTGAATCGCCGTGAAACGGGTGGCCGGAGCGCCTTCGTGATTCCATACGCCAAGGATGTCGGGCAGGCCGCACGCTTCCAGCGCCTTCCAGATCTCCGCCGCGCCGGCGATACCTTTAAGTAAACCCGTTTCATCCACCGGCTTGTGTTGCGGCGCGCAGGTAAGGATCGGATTGTTGCTGTACATAACCGTCTTCACATTGAGATGGGGACGCGGTACCACGTCGTCCGAGTAGTAACCCATCCATTCGCCGAAAGGCCCCTCCGGCTTCGATTGACCGGGAACCGCTTCACCTTCGAGAACAATTTCCGCATCGGCAGGGATTGGAAATCCGGTAAACGGTCCCTTGACAACTTCCACCGGCTCACCCCGAATACCGCCGGCGAAGTCATACTCGGAAACTCCGCTGGGAAGCGGGCTGGCAGACAACAAATAGAGCAACGGATCCTGGCCACATACGATGGCGAACTTAGCGCTCTGTCCCCGCTCGAAATATTTGTCACGATGAATGCGCCCGTGTTTGCCTTCGGTGATCTGGCAACCGATGGTTTTTTCATCGTACACCTGACATCGATAAGCACCGAAGTTATACCACTCCGCATCCGGATCCTTAGTGATGCACATGTCGGCGGTACCAATATAGCGATGCGTGTCGCTTTGATGATGCACAGGTACGGGAAGCTTCAGCACGTTGACCTTGTCACCTTCCAAAACATTATCAAAGATCGGTCCGGTCTTGACGTGTCTGGGCTTGATAAACTGCATGTCTTCCATGCGGTGATGGTAGGCTTTGACGATATCCGCCTTCCGCTCATACTCCAGAGGTAAGCCCAAAGTCAGGGCGACGCGCTTGATGGTGGAGAACTGGCCGTATAATGTCCGGTATCCTTTCGGATAGCCCGGAACTTCGTCGAAAAGAATCGCCGGCGCTTTCCCTTTGCCTCCCTCTGTGAGCATCTGGGTAATCGCACCCATCTCTCGGTCCCAATGAGCGCCATTGACCTTCAGCAATTCGCCCATTTTGTCCACTCGTTCCAGCCAATCGCGCAAACCGCGGTAAGTTACGGTGTTTTGTGACATTGCCACCTGTTCCGGACGTGCCATCTAACCTCCCTTACAGTGCAAAAAACCAGCGTTCCCGTGGTTTCATAACCATATGTTCCACCTCCTAGGTTGTCAAGGAAATCACCGATACAGCCCTTGCTTATGACCAAGGCAAGTGCTAGTTACAGGCTCCGTTCCGGTTGGACGGCAAATGAAACGTTGGTTCAAACACCAGGATTTATGAAAGCAAACACGTCTTATGACCAAGACCTACGCGCCATCGGTCAGGCGCTAGAAGGCCGCGGCATTACCGTATTTGATTTGAAGAACCAGGCTGGGCGGTATGTTGTGCGCGGCACTCCCGATAAGCCTGAGTCCGTCATTCACAGTATACGGCGATGGATGCGGGGAAGCGAAAGCAACGCCTCGGGCACGATCAATTACAGCGCCCAAGAAATTGAAGAGATAGAACGGCGGGCGAAAAAGAAACGGGTCAGATCGGACCGTCTCCCCGACTTCTACAATCTTTCAAGCACGCTTCGGACTTTAGGAGCCTATTTAAAGTCTAAGGACGCGCAGCTACTCGAACTGCACAAAAGGCCGCTCACCGTAACCTTGCTGTACCAAAACAGCAACGGGCACCCCCACATGGAAGACCGCACCATCGCTTCCTTTTTTAACGTATTCCTCGAAATGCACGGGAGGCGAAATCAAGCTAAGAGCTGACTCGCGGACATACCTGTTCGGCCCTCATCGGCCTTAGGCATCTTGTCTCACTTTTTCCTGCAATCGTTTCACAAGTTCCTCGTAAGAGGAGCCGGAGATGATTCGATCAAATTGGGAGCGATAATTGTTGACGATACTGATGTTTTCGACCACCGCGTCGTAAACTTTCCATTGACCATTCATGTGCCGTAATTTGTAACTGACGGCGATTTCCTCGCCATTAGGCTTGACGATGGCGGATTCGACCTGGGCAAAATTACCATCGATCACTTCACGGCCAAACCGCACTTTTTCGCCGCCATAGAGATCGACTTTGTCCGAATAGGTTCTTTCCAAAAAATCTCGGAATAGTTTGACAAACTCCTCCTGTTCGGCCGGAGTTCTCCGCCGCCAGTGGGTACCGAGTGCTCGCTTGGCCATCTCCTCGTAATCAAAGATTGGGTTCAGAACCTCCCTCAGGCGATCGACCCGTTCCTTCTTTTTATCTTGAGACTGTAGTTTGGAATCTTTCAGAATTTGAACCGCTTTGTCGACAGCCGCGCGCACGACTTCCAGCGGTTCGCCCGCCTGAGCGAAACGAGAGAAGCCAAGACACAAAGTAAAGACTAAAATACCAATCTCTATTTGCCGTATCCTTCTGTGCATCAAGTTATCCTTTTTGAGCCGGGCTACCTGGAAACCAAGACTATTACCCAAACAACCACCGAAAGCACAATCGCGCAGAAGACCGCCGCCGAACCCAAATCTTTCGCTTTTCTCGAAAGCTCGTGACTCTCCTGACCGATGCGATCGATCGCCGCTTCGATGGCCGAGTTGACCATCTCGACCACAATAACGAGCATCCAACTACCAATGAGCAAAGCGCGTTCCACGCCGGTGCTGGTCAAGAGCCAAGCGGCAGGAATAACCACAAGCAAAACCAGCAGTTCCTGTCGAAACGCCGGCTCCGATCGATAGACATCGCGCAGGCCAATTAGGGAAATAACCGTCGCTCGCACCAGACGATTCAAAGGCTCAGCCGCCATAGCTGCAACCGCACGCGCTCATACCGGGCGTCCGCGCCATGGCCATTTGCTCAACGTCGTTGGGGATTCCAATCTACCGCTGCTTGATGGCCGCCAACACCTTTTCCGCCGTGATCGGAAGCGACATAACGCGCGCCCCGATCGCATCTTCGACCGCATTGGCGATGGCCGCAGCCGTCGGAATGATAGCCGTTTCCCCAATGCTCATACTGTTATATGGCCCGCTGCCGGTATCGGATTGGAAAATAGCAGTTTTTAGGAGGGGAATATCCTTGATGTTAGGAATCTTGTAGTCGCCGAGATTGGCGGTCAAGACTTTACCCCCATCATCTGTCATGATTTGTTCCATGGTGCCATACCCGACGCCCATCAATACCGCGCCGTCGATCTGCCCCTGATGGGTAAGAGGATTCAATATGTTGCCTGTGTTGTGCGCCGTCGTAATTCGCCGCACATCGACCTCACCGGTTTCCTCGTCGACCTCCACCTCCGCCACTTGCGCCACCGTTGATGTTTCAGGCCCCTCTTTCATGTTTACGTAATGTCCTTCGGCGATGATGGGGCCGCGATTGGCGTGCGCGATCTCAGCGAAAGTCATCCGCCTTTCGGCACGGCCATGAGTCACTCCACCGTCATACAGTATCAATTCTTCGGGCGAAGCATTCATCGCCTTCGCGGCGGCACGCAAAATTTCCTCGCGCGCCTTCTTACCCGCTTCATAGGCGGACCCTCCGTGGACTCGGGTACTGCTGCTCCCGCGTACGCCCGTGTCCTTCAATACCTTCGTGGTATCGAGGATCTCGACTCTAATTGAATCGAGTGGCATTTTGATCTCTTCGCCGACGATCTGGCGCATAATGGTGTAGGCGCCCGGTCCGGTATCCATAACCGCCGTAGAGAGAGTCACTTCGCCCTTCTCATCGATTTTGACAAAACAATACGATTCGCCGCCTTTGGAAACCCAATTGCCTACAGCGCAGCCGCGGCCAATGTTCTTTCCCTTGGCGGCGTGATATCCGGACTCGTCTAAAGCCCTTTTTAGTGTCTCCGCCGCTTTGACGTGAGCAATGGTTTCTCCCACAGGAAAATGGTCGCCGTCCTGCATAAAGTTCATGCGCCTATACTCTGCCGGATCAATCCCCAATTTGTTGGCCACGATGTCAGCCTGGCTTTCGCTGGCAAAAGAACCTTGAGGGTGGCCCGGTGCCCGCATGTATCCGCAAGGAAATTTATTGGTGTAAACGTATTTCTCTTCGATCCGGGTGTTGGGAATGCGATACGGACCTGAGGCTTCGTGGGCGCCAACAAGAAAACCCTGGGGTCTATACGCGCCGTAAGCGCCGCTGTCGAAAATATATTCCATCTGCTGAGCGATCAGTAGCCCGTTCTTTTTCACCCCGGTCTTGATCGTGATGGTTGCCCCGTGGCGTGGATTGCCGGCAATCAGCTCCTCGGTATAGTCAACGAGGAATTTTACCGGCCGGCCAGTTTTCTTTGACAGCACATAACAAAGCGCAACTTCGTTGGCATCCCCCTTTCCGCCAAAATCCCCGCCGACGTAGCAAGGATGAATCACGATGTTGGTGGGGGAAATTTGCAGCGCATTTCCCACTTGCTCGCGCATTGCGAACGGGCTCTTGGTCGATGCCCAGACCTCGGCGCCGCCGTCGGGCTTGGCCTGGACAACGCAGGAATGGGGCTCGATGTAGGCCTGATGGACCGCTGGTACCTGAAACATGTTTTCAACCACGACGTCGGACTGCCGAAATCCCTCTTCGACGTCCCCTTTGTTCCATGTCAAATGAACGAATACGTTGCTCGGGACTTCAATTGTATGAAGCAGTCCCTTGTAATTTGCCACGTCGGGATGAAGCAGCGGAGCGGACGATTGTATTGCCTCCAGCGGGTCGGCCACGACCGGCAGCTCTTCATATTCAACCTCGATCAAATCCACTGCCCGTTCGGCCGCTTCCTCGGTTTCAGCAGCTACGGCGGCCACCTTCTCCCCGATGTACCGGACGACACCATCAGCCAGCAGCGGGATATCGACGATTTTCTTGCCGATCCTCACGCCGGTGATGTCCTGTCCGGTAAGAACCACCTTAACTCCCGGTAGTTTTTGCGCCTCGATGATATCGATCTTCTTGATCTTTCCATGGGCGATGGGACTGCGCAGCACTTTGACCCACAGGGTGTTCGGCAAAATCACATCCACCGCGTAGCGCGCCTTGCCACCAACCTTTTCCTCTCCTTCCACCCGTGGACTGGGAATGCCGACGCTTCGAATCTCCGCCATGAGATCACCTCGCGAAATAGGCAAATTTGAAACCAGCTCGTTAACTCGAAATGGAGTGTTGGAGTATAGTGGTAACCCAGTTCAATTCGTTCAAACGGTTCAAATCGTTCAAAACGTTTTGAACGGCTTAAACGGCTTGAACGTTTTGAACCGGATATCGTCAGCCGAATACCCCTCGATAACTGTTACAATCGCGCTACACCACCAGCCGCATCTGGTCCGTCGCCATGACGATGCGTTGTGTAAACTCTTTGTTAGCATCGTTCAACAAACGTTCTTTCTTCGTATCGGGCTGGAGGTGAGTCAGAACCAGCTGACTCGCTCCAGCCTGACGCGCCACTTCTCCCACATGCACAGGATGACTGTGGCTACGATAGTGACCCGAGTCGGGCGGGAAATACATCGCTTCATGAATCAAAATATCGACACCCGAGGCGCCGTTCCTGACGGCATCGCAAGGCGCCGTGTCACCGGTGAAAAACACTCTTTTACCGCCAGCTTCAATAAGAAAACCTAACGATAGCGGGATCGGCCAGTGAACCACCTCGATGGCTCGAATCCGCCAGCCCTCTCCTTCCGCAACGGCTCCGTCGCGCATCTCGGTGACGTTGATATTGATGTCCGCCTCGGCGTCCGACTTTTTCAAATTTTTTCGCGCCGCGATATCGATCTTGTAGGCTTCTTGAAACAAGGCGTCAGACATCGCCTTTGTGCCAGGGGGTCCATAGACTTGCAATGTGTGACTGCGCCCGAAACGCCAGGAGGTCAAGACCAGCAAAGCGTAATCCGCCACATGATCATAGTGACCGTGGGTAAGGAAACAGTGGGTGATGCTGCTCGTCTCGATATGCAAGCGTGCCATTTGTTGCACGCAAGCGCGGCCGCAGTCGAGAAGGATCCTCGCCGACCCAACGTCCACCAGGATCGCCGAGCTACCGCGCAACGGGTCCGGATAGGGTGCGCCGGTTCCGAGAAAGCAAATTTCCATGATAACTCCCTGTTGTCTCACTGTTGGCTAGAACTGAATCTGATAAGAAAATGCTATTACTCCCCGGCCTCCACGTCCTTCGTTTGCAGACGACTCAATACGGCGCCGAGCAATCCGATGTCTACCGGCGCGCCCTTCCGGTACGCGATAACCTGATTCGAATAGGGTGAAATCCGGCCGCCAGATGTGAGGATGCCGACCAGGTTCAAGGGATCGGCGCTCGAGATCACGACGGGCTCGTCCGGATCTTTAGAACGGCGCTCCGCTCGTAGCCTCTCGACCGCCTCTGGCAATGCGAATTGCTCTCCCACGAAGCCGTTGACGAAGCGGCCGCCGCGAATCTCGCCGCGCGCTTCGAGCCGCCGGTATACGGCCAGCAAACTTCTCCACGACGGCGCGTAGGATTCCCGCGCGAGCAAATCGCGAAACATGACACCGTAGCGGCGCAACAACTGCCATGCCCGACGCTCGATTACCTTTTCGCCTTCGACCGTTATGACATTTGTCCGCTCGCGCCATAGGGACCAGCGCCCCACCGGCATCATTCTTTCCGCCGCGCGGCCACCACTGATAACACGCAGGCGACGCCGCCTGCCCTTTCTTTTAGTCTCCGGCGTTAACAGAATTCGCAGGCCTGCAATCCCATCGCCGGTAGCGAAACCGTGTGCCACGAGCTGCCACAAAGCCTCTTCCGCTTTAACCTTTAATAGGCCGGTGCCGCGGGCGATATCGGATAGAAAGGATGCGCCCCGTTGTGCCAGATAGCGGCCGACTTCGCGGGCCATAGGAGATAAACCCGCCGCCTCCTCCCACTCCGGAACCTTACCTTCGAGAAAGAATTCCAACTCGTCACGTAGTAAAAATGCGATCGGTGCCGTGCGCGTGGGCACGAGCAACCTGCGCCTTCGCCGCTTGAGAAACCTGCGCGGATCGTCAGATTGCTGCACATCATCATTCAATGCCAAGCGGCCCCAGGCAATCACCCCGGCCAGGCAGAGATTCTCAAGGTCCGCAGGATCGTAATCTTTGATCCGCGCCGGCAATACGTGCTGCTCCCACGCCGGCGCTGGTAGCTCGATTCCTTGCAATTGGCGGATGACTTCCAAAACACCGTCGCGCCCGCGCAGTTGGGTGTTGACAGCCACATGCTGCCAAGCAAGAAGGAATTTTATGAAGTCCGCCGCCGAGACCGGCTCGATCTCTTTCCGCATCCTCCCCAAAGTCAAGCGGTGAATCCGGGCCAAGAGCGCTCGATCACACCACTCTACTTCCTCGCCCCGAGGAGTGGTGAAATCCCCACGCAGGACGATGCCGTCTGACTCCAGAGCCAGCAACGCGGCTTCAATTCTTGAAACTGTAATGCCCAATCGCCGGGACAATTGGCCCGCGGTCGTCGGTCCCAGTGTCTCCATCCAGCCGTGAATAACGCGCCGCGTCGCTTCTTCTTCAGTTTGCGCGACGTCCCTCAGGCCATCCGGCAAATCTAGTTCAGGATCCGCAACCGCGTGGGGCAGCAAGACACGAACGAGCGAGAGACGCTCAGCCGCCACGAACGCCTGTTGTGTGGCTCCGGTCGAGTCTGTGGCCCAGCTTATTTGCGTGGCTCTTCCGCTATCGATCAGTGGTCGCGCTAAATCGGACCACTCCTTCTGTTCTTCAACCGGCAGCAAACAGACGCTCAACATGAAGTCGTGAAGCTCATCTGCATTGCGCACGTCGGGCCATGCTTGATCTCGTACTTCTTGAATCGCCGCTGGATCCAACCGTCCAAATTCGCCATCCATCCATGGATCCACCCGCCGCAATGATACGGCCCGTGCTCGCCGCTCTTCGAGTGGCGCGTCATCTAAAAAAGCGTAAGGATTGGCGTTGAGAATTTCGTGCGCCATCGGTGAAGGCGCCAGCGTATCGATGGCGATGGTGTGAATTTCCTCGCGGCCGATCTTGCCGAGAATCTCCTGCAGGCCTGCTAAATCCATGGCTTCGTAAAGGCAATCATGCAACGTCTCATTCACCAGCGGATGATCGGGGATCTCCACCGGCCCCACCTGATTGTCCTGGCACATCACCTGTTCCGGAAAAACCGCGCCCAATAAGTCCTCAGCCCGCATTCGCTGTAAGGCTACTGGAACTTTCTTGCCGCCGCTGTGGCGCGCTACGGCCAGCGCGCGCGTCGCATTCCAGCGCCATCGATTAGTAAAAAACGGCGATGCCAGCACAGCCTGGGTCAACTCGCGTTCCACAATCGCCGGCCGCAGCATCGAGAAGACGTCCGCCGTCGGAAAGGAATGCTGCTCCACCAGCGAAATAACGATGCCGTCGTCGGTCGCAGCGGCTTGCAGCTCGCGGTCGAAATTGACACAGAAGCGTTTCCTGAGCGCCAAGCCCCAAGCGCGGTTGATCCCGTTGCCCCAGGGCGAGTGAATAACCAGTTGCATGCCTCCCGCCTCGTCAAAAAAGCGTTCGGCGACGATCTGGGTTTGGGTGGGAATACACCCCAGAACCGCTCTGGTTTCTTTGACATAATTTACAATCTGTTCGGCGACGGTGTCCGCAATTCCGGTTTCTTCGGTGAGCCAGCGCTGCGCCTCGTTGGAATCCGCAAGCCGCTCGTTCACTTCGCGCCGAAGCTCTGATACCGCCGCGGAAAGCTCCCGGGTGCGCGCCGGCGCTTCGCCGAACCAAAACGGGATACTCGGCGGCAACCCCTGAGCGTCCTCGACCCAGACCTTCCCAGAGCCGACCCGCCGGATGCGCCACGACCGGTTGCCCAGAAGAAAGATATCTCCCGCGAGACTTTCAATGGCGAAATCCTCATTCACTTTGCCGACCAGAACCTCATCGGGAAATTGGACGACATCGTAGTCAGCGGTGTCAGGAATCGCACCGCCATTCGTAATCGCGGTTAACCGCGCGCCGCGCCGAGGCCTTACTACACCATTAATCCGGTCGCGGTGAATAAACGCACCCCGCCTCCCCTTTCGCGTCGACACCCCTTCGGACAGCATCTCCAGAAGTTGCTCGAATTCAACTTTGGTCAAATTCCGGTACGGATATGCGCGGCGGACCAGCTCCCAGAGTTCCTGTTCAGTCATCCCCGAGCCGAGCTCTTCGTGTTCCTGCTTCTTGTTCTTGGCAGCGGCTTCAAGGCCAGCTATCGTCGCCACCATCTGTTGGGCGAGGATATCCAATGGCTTTTCGGGAATCGCTAGCCGATCCAACTGCCCGTCTCTAACCGCGCGAATGCCAGCCACGCATTGCATCAGATCATCGCGAGTCAATGGATAAAAGACACCTTTCGGTATGGCGCCGAGCCAGTGGCCCGACCTCCCTACCCGCTGCAGCAAAATGTTTATCGTGCGCGGCGAACCGATGTGGCACACCAGATCGACATGACCAATATCAATCCCCAGTTCCAGGGACGCCGTGGCGACAACCACCGGCAACTCACCCGACTTGAGCTTCTCTTCCACCTGGAGACGGGTTTTTCGCGAGAGGCTGCCGTGATGAGCGCCAACCTTATCTTCACCGAGTCGCTCGCTCAGCTGATGGGCGACCCTCTCGACAAAGCGCCGCGTATTGACAAAGACCAGGGTCGTCCGATGGGCCTTCACCTGGGCGACAATTTTCTCGTAGACTTCGCCCCACATCTCATGCGTGGCGATGGCGCCGAGTTCTTGGTCGGGAAGCTCGACCCGCAGATCCATCTCCCGCTTGTGACCGACGTCGACGATTTCACAATCCGGCCTGGCATCGGCCGACAAGTTCAGACTGCCGACCAAAAGGCGCGCCACTTCGTCGATGGGCTTTTGCGTGGCGCTAAGACCGATACGTTGCAACCGCCGCTCGGTGAGTGCCTCGAGTCGCTCCACGGAAAGCGCCAGGTGGGCGCCGCGTTTGTCTTGAGCAACGGCATGGATTTCGTCCACGATCACCGTCTCCGCGGTCTTGAGGAAACGCCGGCTACGTTCCGCCGTGAGCAAAATATAGAGCGATTCCGGAGTGGTAATCAGAATGTGCGGCGGCGTTCGCACCATAGATTGCCGTTCGCTCGCCGGCGTGTCACCCGATCTCACGGCGACTCGAATCTCAGGAACCAGAATACCTTCAGCCCACGCCAGCTGAAGAATCTCTGCCAGCGGCTGCTTGAGGTTCTTGGCGATATCGTTGCCGAGAGCTTTGAGCGGAGAAACATAAACAACACTTGTCATGTCGTCTAACTGGCCGCTAACCGCTCTTTGAAATAACCGGTCAATGGACCAGAGAAAAGCCGCCAAGGTTTTGCCCGAGCCTGTCGGTGCTGCGATGAGGGTTGACCTTCCACTCGCAATCGACGCCCAGCCTCTTTGCTGCGCCGGGGTGGGCGCGTCGAAGCTCTGTTTGAACCAACGCCAAACTAATGGATGAAATCCGAAATCCACCGATGATTCTCCATCTGAGACGAGAATTCAGAATAGAGACAAAGTTATGAGTTCACTTGGCAGGCTGAGCAGTGGCCCCTTTGATCGGAATTCCCCGCTTCTCAAGCTCTTCGACCGCTGCTTTGGCGGCTGAATTGCCCTGCTGCGCAAGTTCAGCGGTTTTGCCTATGAGCGATTGAAGCTGGCCTTGCATCTTTTGCGACTCTTGCATCGCTGACTCGAAATTGGCTTTCACGGCGGCCAAATTATTTCGTTCAACCAGCAGCTGCGCGGTTTGAAACGCAAACCAGATGAGAACTGAAACCATCGTCAATACAAGAGGCAAACTCGAGCCCCGCTGTTCAACGGGCTCGACTGGGGCAACCGCTTGATCTTGAAGTTCCTCAATCGTTGGCAATTCGTTTTCCATGATAGCTACTTCGCGCCGGCTGCCGGCGGGGGTGACTGCCCGAGGTTGATCCCCTGGGAGGCGAGCAGGCTTTTGAGCTGGTCGTTGTTGGTTTTCAAAGCGACGGTCGCCAAAACGGTAACGATTTCTCGGTGTAGTCCCTCCAGCTGCATACTCTGCGCAAGAAACTGTTGGCGCTCATTAACTTCCATCCGAAGCGATTGATTACCAAGACTTATCAGGATGTTCACCAACACTAAAAGCAGCATCAAAACGGCCAGGCCGGTTAATACACCCTTTCCTTTGTAAGCCACTGAACCTCCGTCGCTCTACGGGAAACCGAGACGGTAAAACCGACTCATCGAATCAAGCTTGCAAGTCTCTCCCAGCGCACCCAACGATCGCTCCCATCCCATGACCAGTAGATCAGGAAAGCTTTGCCTCTAACGTCGTCCATATTCACAAAACCCCAGAAACGGCTATCGTAGCTCCGGTCGCGATTGTCACCCATGACGAAAAGATGGTTTTCTGGCACTTTTGTGGGACCGTAATCATCACGACTGGCCGGCAAAATGTTTTGCGGGTCGTCACCTTCGAAATGCGCGTGAGGATCCTCCACCTGCTGGCCGTTGATATATATTTTCTTGCCGCGAATTTCCACTGTATCTCCGGCGACGCCGACAACTCGCTTGATAAAATCCTTCGAACGATCCTCCGGAAAGATGAAAACAATCACGTCGCCTCGTTGGACCTTGCCAAAATCTACAAGATAATGGCCCCAAAGGGGAATGCGTATTCCATAGGCCAACTTGTTCACCAAGATGTGATCGCCTATCTGCAGTGTCGGAATCATCGACCCGGACGGTATCTTGAACGCCTGAACGATAAAGGTCCGTATAAACAACGCCAACAGCAAAGCCATGCCGATGGCTTCCGCGTATTCGCGAAATGTCGACTTGGTCTTCACCGTCTCTTGCGCTTCCGTCTGGGTTCGTTCTTTCGCCTTGGTCGCTTTATCGATGGACATGAATCACCCTGTTAGACTTTCAAAGCGGCGAGGAACGCCTCTTGCGGAATCTCGACTTTGCCAACTTGTTTCATCCGTTTTTTACCTTCCTTTTGTCGCTCCAGCAGTTTGCGCTTGCGGGTTATATCGCCGCCATAGCATTTGGCTGTAACATTCTTTCTTAGGGGTTTGACCGACTCCCGCGCAATGACCCGGCTGCCGACGGCCGCTTGAATGACGACTTCAAACAATTGCCGGGGGATTAATTCCCGCATGCGCTGAACGAGCTCCCGGCCTCGATAATAGGCCCTGTCCCGGTGAACGATCATCGACATAGCATCGATAACATCGCCGTTGATGCGCACGTCTAACTTGACGAGCTCGGCTGGCCGATAGCCTGCCATTTCATAGTCCATTGAAGCGTAACCGCGGCTAACCGATTTCAACCGATCGTAAAAATCGACCACGATTTCATTTAGCGGCAACTCATAGACAAGCATGACACGCTTGGGCCCAAGATAGCGAATTTCCTTTTGCGACCCACGTTTCTCCTCGCAGATACCGAGCACGCCACCGAGAAATTCCTGCGGCAAATGGATGGTCGCTTGAATAACCGGCTCCTCGATCTGCTCTATATCTGATTCTGACGGGAGCTTGACGGGATTGTCAATAAGCAGGGTCTGCCCTGTCATTGTGATGACGCGATAAACAACGGTGGCGGCGGTGGTTATAAGCCGCAAGGCGAACTCTCGCTCCAGCCGTTCACGGACGATATCCATATGTAACAGACCCAAGAAGCCACAGCGGAAACCAAACCCCAACGCCTGAGAAGTTTCCGGTTCAAATGTAAAAGAAGAATCGTTCAACTGGAGTTTCTCCAACGCATCGCGCAAACCCTGGTATTCGGTGGCGTCCGTCGGATAGAGGCCGCTAAAAACCATTGGTTTCATGGGCTTGAATCCGGCAAGCGGTTCGCTCGCGGGGCGCTCGTCAGCGGTGATGGTATCACCGATGCGCGTCTCCTTCACTTCCTTGATACCTGCCATAAGGAAGCCTACATCCCCGGCCTTCATCTCCGCCACCTCGACGGGTCCCGGAGCGTAGATCCCCACCCGTGTGACTTCGAAGACTCTGCCGCTAGACATCATCCGGATCTTCATGCCCTTGCGAACAAAACCGTCGAAAACACGCATCATCACGACCGCACCGTGATACGGATCGAACCAACTATCGATGATCAACGCTCGCAATGGCGCACCCGGATCTCCTGTGGGCGGGGGGAAGTGGCTGATGATACCTTCGAGAATCTCCTGAGTCCCAATCCCTTCTTTGGCACTGGCCAGGATGGCGCTGGAGGCATCGATTCCAATCACATCCTCGATTTCTTTTTTAACCCGTTCGGGATCTGCACTCGGAAGATCGATCTTGTTGATCACCGGAAGAATCTCGAGATCATGATCGAGAGCCATATGGACATTAGCTACCGTCTGCGCCTCGACCCCTTGCGCCGCATCGACGACCAGCAAGGCACCCTCGCAGGCGCCGAGGCTGCGCGACACTTCGTAAGTAAAGTCGACGTGGCCCGGCGTGTCGATTAAATTCAGCTTGTACTCTTTGCCGTCTTTGGCCAGGTAGCGTAAACACACCGGGCTCGCCTTGATGGTAATCCCTCGTTCTCGCTCTAGCTCCATGCTATCGAGAATCTGATCGGTTTTCTCCCGTTCGCTCACCGCCCCAGTAAACTCCAACAGCCGATCCGCCAGGGTCGATTTCCCATGGTCGATGTGGGCAATAATGGAAAAATTACGGATATGATCCAGACTCATCCGGGGTTGGCCTCACGATAGTAGGCGATTGTCTGTTCCAAACCTTCCTTGAGCTCCACGTCAGCCCTCCATCCCAACACCTTTCGCGCCAACCTTGTCTCCAAGCAACTCCGCCGTTGTTCACCTAATTTAGCCGGGCCGTGAATCGCTTCCACCGGCGAACCGACGCCGTCTCGTAACAACTTACAGATTGTCACGACGTCCGTCTCTTTGCCAGTACCGATATTCACGGCACCCGTATAGTCGGTATCGAGAGCCGCCACATTGGCTCGCACGACATCGCCGACAAAAACGTAGTCTCTGGTTTGTTTGCCGTCGCCGTTGATCACGGGACTTTTGCCGGCGAGTAGTTGCGAAATGAATATCGCAACGACGCCCGCCTCGCCGAGGGTCGACTGTCGGGGTCCATAGACGTTCGCGTAACGCAGCGCCACGTAAGGCAAACCAAACGCCATCTGGTAGTAGCCGAGATAGAGTTCCCCCGTGAGTTTGCTGACCCCGTACGGACTCAGGGGCAAGGTCTCATGCTCTTCAGCGGCTGGGATCGGCTCGCGGTCGCCATAAATGGCACCGCCCGATGATGAAAAGATGACCTTCTTCACACCTGCGTCTTTGCAGGCCTCGAGCAAGTTAATGAAACCGATGATATTGATGCGCGCGTCAAAGCTCGGATCAGCCACCGAGCGGCGGACATCCATCTGCGCCGCGTGGTGGTTCAATACATCGGGCTTGATCTCGGCAATCAACTTGGCGGCTTTGGGATCGGCGATATCGATAACGGATATTTTGGCGCTGGGGTTTAGATTTCTCTTTTGTCCGGTGGATAGGTCATCAATGACATGGACCTCGTGGCCGCGATTGATGTAAGCATCAGCGATATGAGAGGCAATGAAGCCCGCCCCACCCGTCACCACAATTTTCATACTTTCTGCTCCTTCAGGCGCGTGCGAAAATAATCGATGGTCTTGGCCAGCCCTTCCTCCAGAGACACCTTGGGCTCCCAGTTTAATATTCTCTTGGCCTTGGAGATGTCGGGTTGACGCACCTGGGGATCATCCTGTGGCAGCGGCCGGTATTCGAGGGCGCTCTTTGAACCGGTCAGCTCAAGGATTTTTTTGGCGAACTGGAGGACGGTCATTTCGTGCGGATTGCCGATATTGACCGGCAGATGTTCCTGCGATTCCAGCAGCCGATGAATCCCGATTATCAGATCATCGACGTATTGAAAGCTTCGCGTCTGCTCCCCTTGCCCATAGATCGTGAGCGGCTCGCCTTTGAGCGCTTGTGTGATGAAATTCGGCACGACCCGTCCGTCCTGCATGCGCATGCGCGGTCCGTAGGTATTGAAAATCCGGACAATGCGCGTGTCCAGATCATGATACCGATGATAGGCCATCGTGATCGCCTCGGCGAATCGTTTGGCTTCGTCGTAGACCCCTCGCGGACCGACCGGGTTAACGTTTCCCCAATACTCTTCATTTTGCGGTCGGATCAAAGGATCCCCGTAAACTTCGGATGTCGAGGCCAGGAGAAAGACGGCCTTCTTGGCTCGCGCCAGGCCGAGAGCGTTGTGCGTGCCGAGCGAGCCTACCTTTAGGGTCGGTATGGGAAGTTCGAGATAATCTACCGGGCTCGCGGGCGACGCAAAATGGAGAACATAATTTAACGACCCGCCAATATCGATGAATCGGCTCACATTGTGATCGAGGAATCGAAACCGCGGATTCGAAGCGAAGCTAACAATGTTTTCCTGAGTCCCCGTGGAGTAGTTATCCATGCAGATGACTTCGTGCCCTAGCTTGAGAAAACTTTCACAGAGATGGGAACCGATAAACCCGGCGCCTCCAGTGATCAAATACCTAGCCATCGTTTCTTCCTATAGAATAGTACTGAAACCCAAGCTTGCGGATATCCGCCGGATCGTACAAGTTACGCCCGTCAAAAATAACCGGGCTCTTGAGCAGCCGTTTGATCCGCACAAAGTCGGGTCGACGGAATTCGTTCCATTCGGTCAGGACGACCAATGCCGCAGCGCCGGTCAGCGCCTCATAGTTCCGATTTGCATACCGAATGCGATCACCAAAAATTCTCTTCGCCTCTTCGGTGGCCTCGGGATCAAAGGCGTGGACTTTGGCTCCGGCTTTTAACAGCGATTCGATGACCGTGATCGACGGCGCATCTCTCATGTCGTCGGTGCGCGGCTTGAAAGCCAGTCCCCAAACTGCAAACGTCAAACCGGCCAGATTATTGCTGAAATGGCGGGTGACTTTCTCGATCAAAATTCCCTTCTGTCGCTCGTTTACTTTTTCCACCGCTTTGAGAAGCACCATCTCCGGCTCATCGCCGCCCATGCTGATCATAGCCCGGATATCTTTAGGGAAACAGGAGCCACCGTACCCGACACCGGGAAAGATGAAATGCGGGCCGATGCGCCGATCCAGGGCAATAGCTCTTCGGACTTCGCCCACGTCCGCGCCCCTTGTCTCACACAGCCGCGAGATCTCGTTGATAAAGGATATCTTTGTCGCTAGCATCGCGTTCGCTGCGTACTTGCTCATCTCGGCGCTACGGCTGTCCATGACCAGAATGGGGTTGCCGGTCCGGACGAAAGGTTCGTAAAGTTCCCTGACCACTTCAAGAGCCTCAGGATTATCACCTCCCAACACCACCCGGTCGGGCTTCATGAAGTCCTCCACCGCCGCTCCCTCCTTGAGAAACTCGGGATTGGAGATAATCGCGCAAGAATGTGTTGTTTCCTCTGCTACCCATTGTCGAATCCGATCCGCCGTTCCCACGGGCACGGTGCTTTTGGTGACGATAATTTTGAAGCCGTCCATCGCTTTGGCGATACCTCTGGCCGTCGCCCGTACGTGATCGAGATTGGCATCGCCATTGGGACCTTGGGGGGTTCCGACGGCGATAAAGATGACATTTGCTTTCTTCACCGCGCCATCGAGATCTGTGGTGAACGACAGTCGCTGTTCCTCCGCATTGCGCCGCACCATTTCTTCCAGCCCGGGTTCATAGATGGGGACCTTGCCCATGTTCAACATCGAGATCTTCTTTTCATCGATGTCGACGCAAGCCACGTCGTTGCCGCTCTCAGCAAAGCAGGTTCCGGCGACCAATCCCACATAACCCGTACCGATCACGGCAAGATTCATGTGCACTTCCTTTCATCCAGTAGTTCCCCGACAACGAAGACTGCTTTATCCTGCGATTCGTGATACGTCCTCGACAGCATCTCGCCCAATAAGCCCATCGTAATGAACTGAAAGCCGATAAAGATCAGCAGAATCGCCAACAGCAGCAGGGGTCTGCCGCCGATGGATACATGGTACACAAGCTTCTGCAACGTAAGATAGACCGCGATCAAGAATCCCAAACCACCGCTACTGACTCCAAGCACACCAAACACATGCAACGGCCGGGTGGAATAACTGATCAAAAACTTGACGGTCAAAAGATCGAGGATCACCCGCAAGGTTCTCGCAATCCCATACTTCGAGTCTCCTCGCAGCCGCGGGCGGTGATTCACTTTGAGTTCGGCGACCCGGGCGCCGCGCTCGTAGGCAATGGCCGGAATGAAGCGATGCATTTCACCGTAGAGCTTTAAGTTTTTAGCAACATCTCGGCGCATCGCTTTCAGTGTACATCCGTAATCGTGCAATTTGACCTGGGTCGTCCAGGAAACTAAATGGTTGGCAATCGTGGAAGGCAGCCGTCTACTTAGAAACGGATCTTGACGATTGGCCCGCCAACCACAGACGAGATCGTTGCCCTTTTTCAACTCCGCCAGCAACGCCGGAATATCCTTGGGATCATTCTGAGCGTCGCCGTCCATGAGAACGACCACATCGCCGTCAGAGTACGCCAGACCCGCCGCGATGGCGGCCGTCTGACCAAAATTACGCTTGAGGCGCACCACCCGGAGATAGGGCTCTCGCTGGTGCAAAAGCGCGAGCACGGAAAATGTAGCATCGTCGCTCCCATCATCGACCACCACAATCTCGTACGCTTTTCTTAAAGGCTTTACCGCCGCGTTGATCTCTTGAATCAACGGCTCAACGTTCTCCTCTTCGTTGTAAACCGGAATAACAATGGAAAGCTCCATGCGGCTCAGGTACGAAAGTCCGTCAACTGAGTGAAACTCTTGTAGCGCTCTTCGATATCTTGGAGCGACACGTTGGTCAGTCGTTTTACACCAAAATCCTCGACGGTGAACGATGCGACCACGGACCCGTACACAATGGCGCGACGGATGCCTCTCTGACTGTGATCGTCCGAGCGAGCCAGTTGACCCATGAATCCGCCGGCAAAGGAATCTCCGGCACCGGTCGGATCGAAGACTTCTTCGAGCGGATAGGCTGGTGTTGCAAAGATGGATGAATCGGAAAACTGCAGCACGCCGTATTCACCGCGCTTGATCAATACTTCCTTGGGCCCCATTTTCAGAATCGCCCGGGCAGCTCGAACGATATTGTTGTGGCCGCTGAGCAGGCGCGCCTCTGAATCATTGAGCACCAGCATCTCGATTCGTTTGAGTACTTTCTTGAGCTCTTCGGCGCTCCCCTGAATCCAATGATCCATGGTGTCGCAAACCACCAACTTCATTCGGCGAATCTGATTCAACACTTCGAGCTGCATGACCGGATCAATATTGCCGAGAAAAACGTATTCCGCGTCGCGATACCGATCCGGCAGCTTGGGCACGAAACCGGCCAAAACGTTTAGGTGCAGCTCCAAGGTGTCGCGAATATTGATGTCCTCGTGGTAGCGACCCCGCCAATGAAAAGTATCGCCGGTTTCGCGCCGGATGCCTTCGAGATCAATCTTGCGCTGGTTGAATAGATCCAGGTATTCCTGCGGGAAATCTTGGCCGATGACCCCGACAATGCGCACCGGAGTAAAAAAACTCGCCGCCAAGGCGAAATAGGATGCCGACCCGCCGAGGATGCGCTCCGCGGACCCGAAGGGTGTTTCAATTGAATCAAACGCAACTGTACCGACAACCAAAACGCTCATAGATATTTGCCAATGATCGGCCGCAGATCCGAACGCAGCTTCTTCGGAATACGCGTCCTTTCGGTAATAATAGCATCCTTCAGCGACGATCGACAGGCGCAGGCACGCGAATCCGTCAAGAGCGTCACAGTGCGCCCAATGATTCTCTGGGCAAGCGCTACATTCTGCCGCAGCACGGCTAGGATACTTTCAATCTCGACATCCCCCGCAGCCTGATTCCAGCAGTCATAGTCCGTAGCCAGAGCTAAAGTGCCAAAACAGATTTCTGCCTCACGTGCCAGCTTGGCCTCCTGCAGATTCGTCATGCCGATTATGTCTGCGCCCCAGCTGCGATAGAGATGCGACTCCGCCCGCGTTGAAAACTGTGGCCCTTCCATGCAGAGATAGGTGCCGCGAGAATGGACTTTCCCCCCTTCGGAAATCGCAGAAGCGGCAAGTTTTTCCATAAGATCCTGACAAAAAGGATCGGCCAAGCTGACATGCGCGACAAGACCGCCGCCGAAAAAAGTGCTGGGCCGTTGGGTGGTTCGGTCGATGAACTGATCGGGGATCACAATGTCGCCGGGGGCGATTTGCTCCCGTAAACTGCCAACAGTGCTTACCGAAATGATCCGATCGACTCCCAGTTTCTTCATGGCAAAGATATTGGCGCGAAAGTTGATCTCCGTCGGCAACCAACGATGGCCCTTGCCATGACGTGGCAGGAAAGCTAACTCCGTTTCTCCCAGTGTGCCCTTGATAAACTTTTCAGACGGCCTGCCGAATGGGGTTTTGATTTCGACCTCGCGGATCTTCTTGAGTCCTTCCATCTGGTAGAGGCCGCTGCCCCCGATGACACCGACTACCGATTTGGCCATAGCTTGCTATTGCGCCGCCGCCAACGCCGCTAACTGTTGTTTACCTGGAGTCTCTTCCCCTTGGAGTTGCCCGCAGGCCGCCTGAATATCGTCTCCTCTGGGACGGCGGACATTGATTTGTAACCCCTGGGACTGGAGATACTGCTGAAACTTTTCGACTTCGGCATCGTTTGGCCTTCGATAGGAACTACCTGGATGGGGATTGAACGGAATGATATTGACCTTGCAGCGAATGCCCTGCAAAAGCCGGCAAAGCGCCTGCGCATCTTCTATGGAATCATTGATCCCACCGAGCAGGACATATTCGAAGGTAATGCGTTTGCGCCGCGGAATCGGCAGCGCGCGGCAGCAATCCATCAATTGCTGCAGCGAATATTTGCGATTGACCGGCATCAACTTCCCGCGCAGCTCATCAGTAGCTGCATGCAGTGAAACTGCCAGGTTAACCTTGGTTTCTTCCATCAACCTTTGAATCTGCGGCACCAAACCCACCGTTGAGAGGGTGATTCGTCGCGGCGAAATTCCGATACCCCAGCTCGTATCCGTCATCACGTTGAGGGCCTTCACGGTCTCGGCATAATTCGCCAGCGGCTCCCCCATCCCCATGAGCACCACGTGGGTGATGCGCTGGCCGACCGCCAAGGATCGGCTCGCCTCCAATATCTGGTCGAGAATCTCACTGGCCCGCAGGTTTCTCTTTAGGCCCAAAACCGCCGTGGCGCAAAAAGCGCAGCCGAATCCACATCCGGCTTGGGTCGAGACACAAAGCGTCAGTCGCTTCGCTTCTGGAATGAGCACGCTCTCGATGCTGTGACCGTCCGATAACCCAAAGAGAAACTTTCTAGTTCCGTCCTTAGAAAGAGCCTCTCGCAGCAGCGTTAAGCGGCCGATCGTGTAACGCTCAGCCAAACGGGCACGGAGCGCAGCCGAGAGGTTCGTCATCTCAGCGAACGACACCGCACGCTTTTGGAACAACCACTGCCAGACCTGTTTGGCCCGATATGACGGTTCGCCGCGTTCGACGAGCTCTGCTTCAAGCTCCTTGAGACTCAGTTCTTTGATATTGGGCTTCAAGATCAGTCCTTCTCGCCAGCCTCGAATCAACGCGAGGATCGAAAAATTTCGTCAGGTCTAAAGAAGAAAGTGATTTCTGTGGCGGCAGTATCGATTCCATCGGAACCATGCACCGCATTCTGCTCAACATCTTTGCCCCAGTTCTTGCGAATCGTTCCAGGCGCCGCTTTGGCCGGGTCGGTGGCACCCATAATTTCACGGTTCTTGGCGATCGCTCCCTCACCTTCCAGCACGGAAACGAAAATGGGTCCGGACGACATGTAAGCGCACAAGCTTGCGAAGAACGGCCGCTCTTTGTGAATCGCATAGAAAGCCTGCGCCCGCTCCGGCGTTAAATGGACAAGCTTCGCCGCGGCAATTTTCAAGCCCGCCGATTCAAAGCATTTTAGAATCTCGCCGATCAGCCCACGTCCTACCGCGTCGGGCTTTACGATAGAGAGAGTCGTCTCCACGCTCATAATTTTTCCAAAGCCTCCTGCATCGTTTTGCCGATCAATGCCGGCGATGAAGCCATTCGGATTCCGGCATTCTTCATGGTTTCGATTTTTTCCCGGGCGGTGCCCCTGCCGCCTGAAATGATCGCTCCGGCATGTCCCATGCGTTTTCCGGATGGTGCGGTTTGCCCGGCAATGAACCCCACCACCGGTTTTTTCATATGGCTTCTGATCCAGTTAGCGGCCTCCTCTTCAGCGCTGCCGCCGATCTCACCGATCATAACTACCGCCTCAGTTCCGGAATCGCGATTGAACAGATCCAAAACATCGACAAATTCAAACCCATGCACCGGATCGCCCCCGATGCCCACGCAGCTCGACTGTCCCATACCTAAACGGGTTAGCTGGTCCACAGCCTCATACGTCAACGTCCCGCTCCGCGAAACCACCCCGATAGTGCCAGGGCGATGAATGTGCCCCGGCATGATGCCGATCTTACACTCCCCGGGGGTAATGACGCCGGGACAATTGGGACCTAGGAGTTGAGAAGTTCTTCCCTCCAGATATCGCTTCACCCGGATCATATCGCGCACCGGAACCCCTTCAGTAATACAGATAATCAACGCAATATCCGCGTCCGCCGCTTCCATAATCGCATCTGCGGCGAATGGCGGGGGTACATAGATCACGCTGACATTGGCCGCCGTCTCGCTAACGGCGCGAGCGACGGTATCGAAGATCGGAATGCCTTCGAACGAAGTACCCCCCTTGCCGGGGGTTACTCCAGAGACCATCTGAGTCCCGTATTCCTTGCACGCCTTGGTATGAAACTGGCCGGTGGCACCGGTGATGCCCTGGGTCAAAACCCGAGTTTGTTTGCCAACCAGAATCGACATGTTTATTTCACCGCCTGCACGATCTTCTCCGCCCCTTCCGCCATTGTCTCGGCAGAGATGATGGGGAGACCAGAATCAGCGAGAATCTTTCGCCCCAACTCGACATTCGTACCCTGCATACGAACCACCAACGGGACTTTGATGCTCAGCTCGCGAGCGGCATCCACGACGCCCTGCGCGAGGACGTCACAGCGCATGATGCCGCCGAAAATATTGATCAAAACCCCGCGCACCCTGGTATCGGAGAGAATGATCTTAAAAGCGTGGGCTACTCTTTCTTTGGTGGCACCACCCCCGACATCGAGGAAATTGGCCGGTTCTCCGCCGCAAAGTTTGATAATATCCATCGTGGCCATCGCCAAACCGGCGCCGTTGACCATGCAGCCAATGTTGCCGTCCAAAGAGATGTAGGAGAGCTCGTACTTACTGGCTTCGACTTCGCGGGGATCTTCTTCATTCAAATCGCGCAAGGCCACAATGTCTTGGTGCCGAAACAATGCGTTGTCATCGAAACTCATTTTCGCATCCAACGCCATAACCTGACCTTCTTTGGTAACGATCAAAGGGTTGATTTCCGCGATAGAACAATCGCATTCATCGAAGGCGTGATACAGTGACTGCATCATCACAACCATCTTGCCGATGAGCTGAGAAGAAAGCCCAAGAGCAAACGCCAGGCGACGACATTGAAACGACTGCAACCCGACCGCAGGGTCGATGGTTTCTTTGAGGATTTTTTCCGGGTGCTTGGCGGCAACCTCTTCGATTTCGACTCCACCCTCGGAAGAACAGATCACCGTCACGCGGGATTGCGCCCGGTCCAAAACCATACCCAAGTAAATCTCCCGCTCGATATTGACACTCTGTTCGACGAGTAAATGCCGGACCTGGCGTCCTTCGGGTCCGGTTTGGTGCGTTACCAGGTTTTTACCCAATATCTCCGAGGCCTTCGCCACGGCTTCTTCGGGATTGCTCGCGAGTTTTACACCGCCAGCCTTGCCGCGACCACCGGCATGGATCTGTGCCTTGACCACGCAGCGGCCTCCGAGCTCTACGGCAGCGGCTTTCACTTCCTGCAAGGTCGATGCGACCTTGCCAACAGGCACCGGCACGCCGTATCGTTTCAGAATTTCTTTGGCCTGGTACTCGTGGATATTCATAACGGTCGGTCCCAATAAACTGAAACCCCAAGACTAAACCGTTAGCCCCGGGGTCTCAATGTCATTTCTGCAAGAAACCGTTAGCCGACGGCCAAAATGCGATCCATTGCTTGAACGATATCCTTGACGTGATTCAGCGATTCATCAAATGCTTTCCTGTCAGCGGCGTTGAGATTTATATCGATAATTTTCTCAACACCGCCGGCGCCGATGATAACCGGCACGCAGAAATAATAGCCATGGACTCCGTATTCCCCTTCGAGCAGCGCCGCACACGGCAAAATCTCTTTCTTGTCGAACAGATGCGCCTCGGTCATCCGGATCGCCGCCGACGCGGGGGAAAAATAGGCCGATCCCGTCTTCAATAACGCAACGACCTCGCCGCCGGCGTTACGTACCCGGGCTTCGATTTCATCCAGACGTTTGGCCGGAATCAGTTTCTCGACTGGAACCCCACCCACCAGACAGGTACTGCGCACGGGCACCATATCGTCACCATGGCCGCCCAAGACCATGGCGGCGACAGTATTTACCGAAACATTGAGTTCCTTGGCGATGAACGACCGATAACGCGACGAGTCCAGGATTCCGGATTGACCGACGACCCGATTCTTTGGAAAACCCGTCACCCGCTTCATCAATGTCACCATCGCGTCTAATGGGTTGGTCACCACGATGACAAAAGAATTCGGCGCGTGCTTTTTGATGTTTTCTGCAACCGAGCTAATGATTTTAGCATTGGTTCCGACCAGATCATCCCGGCTCATGCCTGGCTTGCGCGCAATGCCGGCCGTTACGATGCAGACATCGGCGCCGGCAATGTCTTCATATTTGTTCGTGCCGATCACGCCTCCATCAAAGCCTTCCACCGGTCCCGCATGCGAAAGATCGAGCGCTTTTCCTTGGGGCAAACCCTCGATAACGTCGAAAAGAACGACATCGCCCAATCCCTTAAGCAAAGCGAGGTGGGCCATGGACCCACCGATATTACCGGCTCCAATTAACGCAATTTTCTTTCTCGCCATAACTTCTCCCCGTCACTTGTTCATATTGGCAATAATAGCGTCGCCAAAACCGGAACAGCTTACAAGCTTTGCGCCGTCCATCAGCCGTTCGAAATCGTAGGTTACCGTCTTGTTAGCGATCGCTCCCTCAAGTCCTTTGATGATGAGATCGGCCGCTTCCTTCCAGCCCATGTAACGCAACATCATCTCGCCTGAAAGAATGACCGAGCCGGGATTGACCTTGTCAAGATCGGCATATTTCGGTGCTGTGCCGTGGGTCGCTTCAAAGACGGCATGACCGCTGTCGTAATTGATATTCGCCCCCGGCGCGATGCCGATACCCCCCACCTGCGCGGCTAATGCATCGGACAGATAATCGCCGTTCAGGTTCATCGTCGCGATCACGTCGTAATCCTTTGGTCGGATGAGGACAAACTGCAACGTCACATCGGCAATGGAATCCTTGAGCAGTAGTTTCGACTTCCACTTGCCGTCGCCGTGAGTTGGCCAGAGTTTGAGGGCCTCTTCCACTTCCTTTTTGATATCATTTTGCTGATCGGGTGACATCATGTCGAAGCCGGGATCGACCATCTTGGCATTTTCTTCCACGCCCAAGTTGGAATTTTGCTCTTTGTTACCCAGAATCCAAGTCTCGCGCTCGGTGACAGTTTCACTGCGGAACTCCCGTTTGGCCAGCGCATAACCCCACTCCATGAAAGCACCTTCGGTGTATTTCATGATGTTACCCTTATGGACAAAGTTCACGTTCTTGCGCTTGTTGGCCAGGGCCCATTTGATGGCCGCGCGAACCAGCCGCTCTGTGCCTTCAACAGACACCGGTTTCAGCGCGATACCGGCGGTTTCAGGAAAGCGAATTTTTGCGTACTCTTGGGGGAAATTTTCTTTGAGCAACGAGCGAAACTTCTTATTTTCCGCCGTTCCATTGATAAACTCGATGCCCGTGTAAATATCTTCCGTGTTTTCGCGGAAAACCACCATATCGACATACTCAGGATGCCTGAGCGGCGAGGGCACACCATTGAAGTAACGCACCGGACGTAGGCAGACATAGAGATCGAGCAGTTTTCGTAGCGCGACATTCAGTGAACGAAATCCCCCGCCAATGGGAGTCGTAAGCGGGCCTTTGATACCCACCAGAAACTCCGTGAACGCCTGCACCGTTTCGTCGGGCAACCAGTTGTTGAACATTTTGAACGATTTTTCGCCGGCGTACACTTCCATCCAGTGGATTTTGCGTTTGCCTCTGTAGGCCTTCTCCACGGCGGCGTCGAAGACCCGAGCCGAAGCGCGCCAAATATCACGGCCCGTCCCGTCGCCTTCGATGAACGGTATGATTGGATTGTCCGGAACCTTCAGCTCCTTATTCGCCCCCATCGCTATTTTTGTCCCGTCCGCCGGAACTTTTACTGCCTTGTATTCCGCCATAGTCTCCTCATCTGTAAAAATAGCCTAAGGGGGCTTTCGATCCCGCCGACCCCTTAGGCTATTTCTGTATAAGATATTTAAAACTCGTTGAAATCTAGCCGATTACCTATTGTGAGTCAAGTTACTTCGCCGGTCACACGCGGCAAAAAAGGCCGAATAACGCAATTAATTCTCACGTCCGTCGAATTAAGTTGCAGCAATGAAAAAGAAAGCTTCCATAACTGGTTTAGTAAGCGCTTTTTCAACTTTGGTTTATACAGCAGCGTTTGCCGGATCGATTATCGGCGAGGTGAGGTTTACCGATGATCCGCCGGCGATGCCTACCGTTAAGGTTAGCAAAGATCAAGATTATTGCGGCGAGACCCTGCCTAACGAGACCTATCTCATCGGCTTGGACGGCGCGCTGCAAAACGTCGTTGTGTTCGTTGACATTTCGCCAAGCAAGGCAGGAGCCGATCCGCAAAAAGACAATATTCTTAACAATACTGGCTGTCGTTATTCACCGCGAATCCTAGCCTTACAAAAAGGAGAGCGATTGAGGGTTAAAAACAACGATCCCAAGCTTCACATACCGCACTCGTATCATGAAGACAGGACTGTTTTTAACCTATCGTTGCCTTTCAAGGGCACCGCGATAGACGCGACATCACGAATCAGACACACAGGCATCCTAAAGGTCGTGTGCGACACGCACGCGTGGATGCTAGCGTACATTCATGTTTTCGATCACCCTTACTTCGCCATCTCCGATGACCGAGGAATGTTTACCATCTCCAACCTGCCAGCCGGCACCTATGTCCTCAAAGCTTGGCATGAAGACGCAGGAGTCAGAAGCCAAGAAATCATTGTTCCGGAGACCGGGGATGTCCAAACTGTTTTTGAGTTTACCAAGAAGCAATAGGGTTTTTCGCTATTTCCTGTAAGGATTTACGCCACTTAATTACTCAATGCCACAGCATCGACAAACCCGCCGTCCGCTGGAAAGTTTCGCGTCTAAATTATATGCTGTGGCTTCAATCGTAAAGCAAATTGATGGACCGGTAAGATGGACGGTAAAATGATTCTGTTCGTCGAAGATGAAGCCAAGCAGTTGAAGTATATCCGACGTCTTCTCGAGGCGGAGGGCTACCGAGTTTTGGGGGCGAAGGACGGCCTTGAGGCCGTGACCTTATATAAGCGTCATAGCAACGAGATCGATCTCGTGGTCTTGGACCTGAGACTGCCGAAGCTAAACGGATGGGACGCGTTTCAAGAAATGAAGAGGGAGGATCCCAGGCTGAAGGCAATGGTTGCCAGTGCCTATGTCACGCCGGAAGTAAAATCGGCAATAAAAAAAGGAGAATTGCTTGGACTTTTTATAAAACCTTACTCGATGGATGATTTTCTCGCGACAATTTCCGACGTCGTTGGCAAATCCGGTTGATCACACAGAAGAGAGTTCTAAATCCTTAAAACAAAGCTCCACTCTAGAAAAACATACCTCGGACCAGAGAACATTGAGAATTAATTAACCCTAATCCGACATTATTTCTAAGCAGCTCAGTCGATGAGCCCTGTAGCCCTGGGCAATGGGACACTACCTCAAGGGCCACTCCACATCCCCGAGGGTGATGATTCCTGCGACCCGTGCCTTCCACCAAACTGCACGCTCTTCCGGTCTCACCGCCTTCGCTCATTACTCATGCTGTGCATGCATTGTCGGATTAGGGTTAGCTTTTTCTAGGTTCAGGTCTTTCGCAAGAGTTGTCACTTG
>Ga0081455_10000555_pt1 | contig 48590 bp, 51 predicted proteins | sample TabmetS3T2R1_FD_70207 | JGI IMG/M metagenome (GOLD analysis project Ga0081455, IMG submission 70207) | Tabebuia heterophylla rhizosphere microbial communities from the University of Puerto Rico - S3T2R1 | ecosystem: Host-associated > Plants > Roots > Rhizosphere ...
TCTAAGGATCTAATTGTTATGTAATGATATATATCAACGACATTAGGTCTTGAGTTAGGCACAAATACCTAAAAAAGAGGATTCTAAGAAATCGTGTAGACACATTTTGTCCAAATAAAATTTTAATTCTCGCGAGTACATCTGCATTTTTTGTATTGATGTCTGTCCTATGGATATCTTGGCCTTATCTGGTACTGGAGATAGTGGTACAAGTCAAATTGTATATTTTTTTCGTGCGGGAATACCACTCAGACTAATTGCAGACCTTGAGTACATAGTCAATAAATTCATATTATATTAGAAAATCTATCTGACTCGAACAATCTAGAGAAATAGGGCATTTGGTAACACTATATCTCTCAGATGATTCCTTGACCCTGAATTGGCAGGTACGAGGCTGGACCTCTCTAATAATATCTTTGGTTTTTGGCGTAGATTCTGTTTTCTCTCGTTCGTTCCGTTATTTTTTACATCGGGGATAACCGAGGCTACAATGGAGGGGATGGGATTCGAACCCATGACCACCTGCGTGTAAGGCAGGTATCCTAACCAGTCTAGACAACCCCTCCTTGAGTGCTTCAGCTGGACTTCAAATCGATATTAATGTGTTTTATCGAGGCATTGAAGCCCTCCTATATCATACTAAGATGACGAAGCATTTTCTATTTGCATGATGAGAATATATCAACGGCATCAATAGGATATATTAGTCCTAGAAAGTAGGTGTATTGTAATGTCGGAGGGTTCTTCTAAAGGCAACATAGCCGAACTAGGAGAGCAGCTGAAGCAGGTGTTGGAACGCGTACAAGATAAGTATGAATCGTTTATCGATGATGCTCAGCTTTTCAAGAAAGGTAAGATTGATGATGTTAATTTTTTTTACAAGTTAAGCGATTATCTGCTAGACCTTACCAAAGTAAACTTCTTGGAGGCACGCTTTGTTCTCGAATTGAAGAGCATCTTGGAATCTAAAGGAGGTAAATGGCATGGTGAGCCGCAGCAGTTGAGTGTTTCAGACAATATCGGTGTCCGAGATATACCTGGTGAAGACGCAACGACAAGCCCAATAAAAAGGAGCTGTAAGAGTTGTGGTGCAGAAATTAGCTCTAAAGCCAAATTTTGCAGGTCATGTGGAAAGTCGCAGGTATAATACGGGTTATTTCTTCATTCTTGTAGGGAAAAAATTACCCCACTTCTGTTTCGATGCCTTGTGTGGGTTTCTCAATTTGTGTTGTTGGGGCTAGAATTCTTGAGTCTAATTTTTTTTCCGACGGACCCCGAAGATCAATTCTACACCCCTTCGTTCACTTATATCAATGGTAAATGATTCGTTATCAAGAATTGGGAAACTCGAAAGGAGTGATTCCTCGCACACAATACATCCATTCTCAATGAAATTCAATTTCGACTTATCAATAAAAGTTGCAGCCCAGTGGCAATTGTCACAAAGAACAAAAATGGCTTCTTTGGCCCTTCGACTTGTTTCATTGCTAGTTGAAGCTAGAACGTTTGACGAAGAGGGCGCTGTGTTATCAGTTGAACTGTTCATGCTAATCCAAATTCAGGCATTTTAACACATATGAACAATATAAATTCTGTTATAAAAGACAGCGAAAATCTGGACTAGGCCAGAATGGATCAACCCTCACCACCATCGCATAAAGTATTCACATACTGATGGATTAAACCTGATCGACTAATTACCCTACTCTAGGATAGACTCTGCTTCAATTTATTTTCAAGAATGGAATTTACCTTTTTTCCGTCGACTCTGCCTCTAAGTAATGACATGCTTCTTCCCATCAGTGTTCCCAACGAATCTCTCCCTTTTTGTCTAATCAAAACCAAGTTATCGGCAATTACTTTGTCAATGATTTCATTTAGTTCACTATCGCTGACTTGTTTCAGACCAAGAATTTGGATGGCCTCTTTTACTTCATTAATATCCTTTGTTAGCATGGTCTCAAGTATTAATGGAATCGATTCCTTAGCTATATCACCTCCGTCAAGCAATTGAAATGCCATTTTAATCGACTTATCGGAAAGTCTATCTGGATTCAAGCCCTTTCTTCTTAGGCTAGTGAGATCCTCTGTTAATTTTGAGGCAATAAAAGTCGGCTGTACCTTTGTGCTTTTGACCGTGTCTTCAAAGAGTTTCAGGCGGTCAGAGTCAAAAATCTCAAGGGCTAGTTTGCGGTTAAGATGATACTTTTGCATTATGTCCTCTATGTAACTGTCAAATGATTTAGGTACAGAGCCTCTCAATGAATCCAAAATCAAATCATCTATTTTTATGGGAAGCACATCCGTCTCAGGATACATGCGGCTGGACCCAGGTCTAGGTCTTATGAATATCGTCTTCCCATCCAGCGTCGCTGCTCTCGTTTCCGGTACAACACCTTGAGTAACCTTATTCAACCTCTGAATAATTGCATCAACGGCGAATTGAACCCTGTCCCTGTCTCCCCCAATCAAAATAAACGCATCACGTCCGCTTCCTATATTCAATCTCTCTTTCACTGCTGTTACTTCGGACTCTGTTATTCCGTAGTTAGGCAGTTCATCAGAATGAAAAATTCCGCCTAGCCCATAGAATCTTACTATTTCTGCTAACTGTCTGCCAAGTCTCACGCCATCATAAGGCTCGTATCCTAAAATTCCATCGAATCCCTCTGCCCTTATTGCCATAATTTGTGTATTTTCTGTCTCCAAAATCCGAGCTACTCCCTTAGAGGAAGAGCGCCTTAAAATGTCAGTTGCATCCTTTACTGTAAATTCCGAGGTGTAAGCGGTACGTCTTTTAGTCAATTCAGCTGCGATCTGTATCATGCCTAGTTGTCTTGTTGTTTCAAATTCTATAACTTTGATAAGTTGATCTAATTGTTGTATTCCTTTAATTTCTACGACCGATCCTCCGTTCACTGAGACATTGATATCCTGCCTTATGGTACCTATGCCTCTTTCTACCCTTTTGCTTGCTCTGAGCAGCCTTCCTAATGTTACTGCAACTTGTAACACTTCTTGTGGAGTTCCACTTATAGGTTCAAGTGCTACCTCCACCAAAGGAGTACCTAATCTGTCTAGGGAATAGTCTCTAGCGATATTATCGTCGGAAAGGAGTCGAGCCGCATCCTCTTCCAGGCAAATGCTTTGTACTCCAATCTTCTGGTTTCCATCCATTTCAAGGTACCCTCCTGTGCTAATTAACATAGTCCGTTGAAATCCTGTCGTGTTGGATCCGTCAATCACAATTTTTCTCATTACGTGAATCTCGTCAACCACATTAGAGTGGAGCGCCAGTGCAAGAATAAGTGCCGTTTCGAGAGACTCCTTATCAACGGAATGGGGAGGTTCTTCATCTGCTTCAACCAAACAACTCGTGGAGGGATGACTATGATATCTTATCAATTTAGTCTTTGTTGCTTCGAAGATAGCTGCCGGATCGTATCCACCGAGCTCACTATGAACGGGTCTCAGTTTACGAATAAATATCAGGGTTGATTGATCAGCTCCTTTGTTACTACAATTACAGAAAAGCTTATTCTGGGAAGCCAATTGTTGATGTATCTCCAACCCTACCATTGCATTGGCTCCTGAAATATTTGGATCCAAATTGGGAAGGGAATACTTTGAGCTAGCCTTAGGTGATTTGGTTGTCAAACTCACTAATCCTTCCCATAATATGGCATTCGCCTATTTATCGGGGACTTTAATGATATTTCATTGGCTATGTTTCTTTCCATTATTTTTGCTGCCTCTATATTATCACGCCCATTTGCCATTGCCCACATTGCCTTTACTACAGCCGCCTCAGAAGTCATATCTTCAAGGGGTATAACTCCCAATTCGATCAAATCTCTGCCTGTGTCATAAACTTTCATATTTGATCTTCCCCAGATACATTGAGACGTCATGAATATTAACACACCAGATTTGATAGCTTTTGCAATCTCGGGGAAGAGTTTTCTTCCTACGTGTCCTAATCCAGTTCCTTCAAGAACAATTGCTCTACAACCAGTCTTGACTGCATATTTGATTAGGTTTGGATTTATACCAGGATAATATTTTATGAGAGCCACATTCGGATCAAATTTCGACATGACCTCAAAATTGTTCTCGGGTTTCTTAGAATAGCCAACGTCGTAATTATTATGACGAATTGGAATATCCATTTTAACAAATTGTGACTCTATCTTTATCTCTGCATTAATCACCGTCGCGATAGGCAACCTGTCTATTGATTCAAATGCATCTCGTCGGCTTGTATGATTCTTCCTAACTCTTGTCCCCAAATGACAGAAGATGATGTCATCGGACGTGGTTCCGTGCATTGCAACAAATACCCCAGTATAAGGAGACTCTATCGCAAAAATCGTGGCACCTATCAGATTGAGAGCTCCGTCAGACGAGGGTCTATCCGATGATCTTTGAGATCCAACCAAAACAACTGGGATAGGAAGATTGCGAAGAGCAAAACTCAGTGCGGCAGCTGTATAGTGCATAGTATCGGTCCCATGGGAGACCACTATGCCTCGATAGCCTCCGCTCCTTACTTTCTCACCGATTCTGTTTGCGATTTGAGTCCAATGATGCGGTTCCAGATTTTCGCTATACTCATTGAACATGAAATCAGCTTCTATAGATGCATATTTTCTAAGTTCAGGTACTGCATCATAAATCTCTGATGCAGACAAAGCAGCGCTGACTCCTCCTGTCCGATAATCCACTTTGCTGGCAATAGTACCACCGGTGCCAATAAGTGCAATCTTGTGAACAGATTGCAAATTATCCTTCTCTATTTGAATCCTTGGCTTGGCAGCATCCACAAGGCTTGTGGTAGCTCCCAAATTGTTTTCAAATTTTCTAATAGACTTTACCTTGTCAGATAAGATTCCTAGATTATATCCACTCTTTAACTTAAGGACTACATGTTTCTTGTCCATTGATGCATATCTAGGCATAAGAATGCCTTGAAATGTATCCCCCCCGTGCGTAGTTACGACTACCCAGTCACCAGCTGAAATATTCTTATTAATCATTCCATGCTTAGAATCGGGCACATTATTTTCTAGGTCCCTCATCGTATTTTACCCACAACGATTTGAGGAGTCCCTGCATGTTAAAGGGTATTAATTGTTTGGGGAAATCTTGAAGGTACTATTCAGGCCACAGTTGACATTCTAGGCTGCGTCTTTAATGAGAAGAAGGTAGGGATAGCAATGAAGGGAAACACGATCACGAACGATGATCTAGCCTTGTATTTCTGAGACTGAGTCATGGCTTAATCAGAAGATTAGCTATGACTAGACCATAAAGGCTTCATACTGGTAAGAGACCACATTGAATGATTGAATTGAAGAGCTAAGGGAAATGTAAATTGTGTGCAAGCTATCTGTAATACATTAGCAACTTCCGATTTAATCTTGAATAATCTTGATACTCCTGATTTCAAACAACTCGAGTATCGCATTTTCTATATCTCTTGTCGTAATTTTTCCGTAATCCCATGCATCGACGAATTCCTTAAATTGTTTTTCGAGGATCACTGCTATATCTTGGAAATCTATCATTTCATTTGATGTAGTCGGACGCTTATAGCCTTTGGCAATCATTATAGGACACCTCTGGTCACCCCCTATTGGAAAATACCAAGCATTCTTTGCAAACTCGTATGTTCCTGTTGAAATTACATTGTACATTCGCATTAGCTCTTCATTTGTCAACTTGTTTAGGTCATCGAACCAAGGGCCATATGGAACCCTGTGATGTCCATCTTTCAGTACTACGTCTTTTTCCTTCTTGCGAACAGGAAACAATGACTATAATAGGATCCTTGACATATTAAAATAAATTGTTTTTCTACATGTTTGATCCTAACTCCATTGTAACACTTTCCGACTGTGACTCAATATAGGTTAGATATGCAATTCATGTCAACATGATGCTTAGAGTGGACGACAATTTCTTCCCTCCCATTTCAGTTTATCAAAGCAAGAATCATAACAAAGCACAATTAGAGCAGATTTAATGGTAATCTATGCTAGATTCATTCAGAATGACAAATGATCAAACCTTTGAGATCAGTCATTTTTCTTTAAAGCTAGAGCGCAAGTATTCCAGTCCGTTCTTGTTGATTGCCTCTTCCATATCCATTGGTTCAAATGATTGAAAACGGGGTTCATTGTGATCCTGTTATATTTCTCGGACAAGAATTTGTCGGCTTGCATACGATAACCTAGTATTAATTATGTTCCTTTAAATTGGACCTTCAACTACGGGGGTAATAACCTATGACAGTATTAAGAGGAATTCTTGTAGGAAGGTTCCAACCATTCCACTTGGGCCATTTATCGGCTGTGAGAGATTCTTCTAGAGAAGTAGACGAATTGATAATAGTAGTCGGGAGTTCTCAAAGGAGCCATGAATTTAGAAATCCATTTACAGCAGGTGAACGTATAGAGATGATACGTGATACTCTGGTAGCTGAGCAAGGAATTGATGAGAATAGGATTATGTTGATCCCGGTTCCAGATACCGATATCCATTACCTCTGGACATATCAGATGGATTTACTTGTGCCACGATATGACTGGGTTTATACAAATGATCCTTTTACCAAATGCCTCTTTACTGAGAGGGGAGTAAAGGTAGTGCAACCACGATTATATAGGAGAAGAGATTTGTCAGCCACTCAAATCCGACGTAGAATTGTAATGGATAAGCACTGGCAGGGCCTAGTCTCTCACAAAACGGCTGAATTCATAGCAACAATAGACGGTGTGAAACGGATCAAATCGTTATCTATGCGGCGTAATTTGAATTCTCACATTTACGAACTTCAGCATGAGCATTAATTTCGCAACGAGTTTTCATCATAAACCCTATTTCAGAGAAATGTGAATACAAGTCAGGGTCACGAGTCCATTGGTATTAGTTTCGAGTCATCGCATGCCCGTATCAATTTGTTGCATTTAATTCGATTTCAAATTTTTCTTATCCTTGATCATATATTTAATTTGATTTTCTTCAACAGACTAGACCGATAGGTGGAATCATTGGCAATGATCTAAAAGGAATTTATTACTACGCGTAGGCCCAAAAATTCTTCAGTTATTTCGAGCGCTTTGTATATTTCGTCGAGCTTACATTGATGAGTGATGATCGAAGAAAGATTAATCCCCCGCCTTTCGGTAGCAAGTGTAATTGATTCGTGGATCAATTGAGGTGTAGCACTGAAACTACCAATGAGAGCAATCTGATTATAGTGAACCCAGTTGGGATCCAGGTGAAAACTCCGAAGTCTTGGCATACCTGCGAATAGATTGATAATCGAATTCTTAGAGGCGATTCCAGCGGCTACCTCGAACGCGTCAGGATTTGGAGTAGCAATTATCGATAGCCTTGTCCCTTTTCCATCAGTTAGGTCTAATACTTCTTTGATAGCACAAGTTGTTGAGTCCTTATTATCTTCGAGCTCTATCACAAAATCGGCCCCCATTTTTCTTGCAGACTGTAGTCGATGATTTACTCGTCCGATTACTATTACCTTAGCACCATATAGATATTTTGCAAGTTGTAAGTGAATGAGACCAATTGGCCCGTCTCCAAGTATCACAAATGTTTTACCTTCCAATCTTTCATTAACGAAAGAATTAATGCGCTTGAAGCCGTTAAGGCAACAAGCCAGAGGCTCAATCAATGTCGATTCTTCATTGGTAAGAGAATTAGGGAGTGGAATGAGTCCTCCAATTCTCAGAGTATTGCTTGGAATGCGTACGAACTCAGCAAATCCTCCATCTACAGAAGATCCAATTTCTCCAAGATTAATGCATAGGTTGTATTGTCCAATATCGCAATACATACAATTCAAACAAGGTACAACGGGCGAGAGTACTACTCGTGTGCCTTCAACTAGATCAAGTTTGCTAACATCATCATCTGGATAAGTACGTGAATTTGAAATGTTGGGAGATTCTACGAGTTCCCCGCAAATTTCATGCCCTAGGACAACGGGGGCTCTGACTTTGGTATGTCCATTTCTATAAACATTCACATCATACCCGCAAACTGCGCATGCATTCATCCTCACCAAAACCCCTCCCCTTTGACTGTTTCCAGATAGATAATTATGATCCCTTTCTTCTAATGAGATATTATTTGGAGAGTAGAAAACAGCGGCACGCATGTTGTAGCTTTTTGTAATGGACCAAATTTGGTAATATAAAGTTCGTGGCTAATACAAGAATAAGCTATGTAGGTGATGCTATGGCATATCTCTAGTCATAAGCTGACACGTTTTGAATATTCCTCCTTGAGAGCGAGATATTATTGGGATAAAGGTCAATGCCAACAAACCGCCTTTTCAATTTTCTACATATAATGCCTGTAGTCCCTCTTCCTGAGAACGGATCCATCACCCAATCTCCTTGTTGAGTAGCGAATTTGACTATTCTCTCCACCAGCTCCTCAGGAAATATTGCAAAATGCTCATTTCCATGGTGAGCCTTGGTAGCGATGTCCCACACATTACCTGGATTCTTGCCTCTCAAATTGCATACCGCAAATATAGGATAATGCTTGTGATCCCCAATCCTATTCCTTGTGGCATGACGTTTAAACTTTCGATAGCATGTAGGACAGTATTTTTCGGGATCATAGCCATATGCTCGTGCTATTTCACTAGTAGAAGGCAAAGACTCCTTCGGTGGACCAGATGTCCATTTTGTTATTTTTTCCATCACATGGGCAATCTTTTTCTTGTCTGGCAAAACTGGGCCAAATTGTACCATATTTAGGGGTGGCACTTTATTTCGTCCCTCTCTTGCTTCATTTCCCTTGGTTCTTACCAAATCCATATTGGTAAAACAATTAGCACGCTTTGAGAAGAAAAGTACGTATTCATAAGCCTGGGAGAAATTAACATGAGACCCTGAAGCGATGTAGTTTCTCTTGTACCAAATAATGTCCTCCCGAAGGATGTAACCTTCTTTGACTAGACCTGCAGTGAGACGATGAGGGATCAAGAGCTTACTATAATTCCGTCTACTGTCACCGATTACAATCCACAGACTTCCATCATCACGTAAAAGCCTCCTACATTTTGCAAATAACGTGATAAGCCGATCTACAAAAGCGGAATCGGAGGACTCTCTACCTAGCTCCCTAACATCATCCCCATATTTTCTGTGCTTGTAGTAGGGAGGCGAGGTGACTATAAGCCTATATTTTTTTCTTTGATCAGGTAGCAGTGAAAGGTGATCGATAATAGTCTCCGCATCTCCCTCAATGAAGTATGGATCTCGCTCCATCAGAGTTTCTAATGATTTGCCTAGAAAATCAAGTTATCCTTTCATGCTAAATCAAATGAGGAAGAGAGATGGAGTTGGTTTCTGTTGCGATATTCTAGAACAGGGTTCGTAGATGGTAGCATCATCTAAGCGTGCCGAAATAGGAAGTCTTGAGTGGGCGTATATCGCAAAAAAACTTGATAGAGGCATTTGTCAAATGGCCTTTCATGATAATGCTGCCCTTTGAATTTAATATTTATTCAACTTCTAAGCAAAATCGAAATATCATCATCCGTTTCTACGCTCTATGTCACGATGTTCCATAACCTTGCCTTATTTTAGCTAAAGATAAAGTCAAACCCCTCGAATTGAGCAGATACACAATTCAATAGAAGAAATAACTAAATTTTGATCGATATTTATGATGTTGATTTTTCAGACAAATAAAGATATATTATCTCATCTCTGATGCATTTTTAGCGGGGTGGGGAAGCCAGATTCTCCAAGGAGAAGGTTAGGTTATCCCGGCGGGCTCATAACCCGCAGAGCGGTTACTTGTTACGTTCACAACGTACATGCCGTAAGTTCAAATCAACCCCCCGCTATCATGTGTTCACAATATTGACGGTGACATATTTTGTGCATAGCCTGTCGGTTTCAGTAATTCCCCGCAAGTCCTAGGTTTTTAGAGAACCACGGCGACCACATTTTTATTTCCGATGCATTCTCCACATTCTTCTCGATTCCATAGCGATGAATGGGTTTAGTTAAATGCCTGTGAGCCTTAGGAGTAGGAACAATGAGATTAGATTCTATCGTTCGAGGTTTTGGAATAAGGATCTTTTTAGCATCTCTATCTCGAAGACCGCATTTCCGGCAACGAAATCCTTTGTTAGTGCCTTCTGATTTCATCCGTTTTTTGCAGATTGGGCAGATCGGGTTAGCAGTTTCAAAGATTTCGTTGGGCACTAACACTTGCAAATATTCTATATTTAGAGTTCTGAGATGTTTCGAACTGGGCTTCCTGACACCAAATCCTATTTTTATGACGTCACCCACTTCTAGTTTGGATGCAAAGTTTACCATATCTGTTGGTTCGTAGACTGCAGCATTAACAACTGCCCCAATGGAATCCCTAACGCTGAACAGTGCGTGGCCTCCTTCAATCACCGTAGGCCTTGAATCGACTTTGCATTGGCTGAAACCGGCTGTGTAACATTTAATGTCTGTGAATCCTACCTCATTTTGAAGGTGATGATTCGTACCCTGATTTGTTCTAAACACCATGTGTCCTTCAAGTTCCTCGCTAATCTGTAGGTTTCTGAGAGCAAATGATACTACTTCTGCACTTTCACCTCTGATCCCACAGAAAACAGGATCCGGGCCATGAGGAAGAATTAGAACCCTATGGTGTGCCTTATCGTAGTTATTAAAAGTGTAAGGAAACGTTTCTGCATCAAGTTGAACTACCTTTGCACTGTCAAGTCTTCGGATTGTTCCACATCTTTCCTGTTTTCTATAGGCCACAGCTTCGAAAGTGTGGTCATGATGTAGTAGCGTACCAATAGCCGCCATAGATCCAACTAATCCTTGTCCATTTCCATCTATGAAGAAGCGAATCTGATGACGGGCAGCTAAGTCTTCGGCAGCCTTTCTGCTAACTACATCGTACAATGCTTTATGAGCAAAACATTGGATACTGTATGGTATTGTTTCCCCGCAGAAGACCGCTATTCCCGGATTAGCGCCATTTGCAACAAGGTTTTCCTTATGAACCAAATCCATTATCCTGTCCAAAACATCTTCATGATGTGAAGTTCTGAATCTCAGACACACAGCTCCATTGCCTCTAGTTTTCCAGGGAATATTTGGATTCAACCTGATAAGCAGTGGATAGTCAACAAATTCAATATCCTTATTATTCAAAAGGTAGCCCGTAATCCTATACGCAGCATGAGTAGTGCACTTTCCTTGTGTGGAATCTGTGTCATCTAGCCCAACATGAACTATTGACGCCGACTTTACAATAGATTTAGTGGAAACCTGCATTTCTCATGTGCCCAAGGGATATGTTCTTGATTCAATATCTTGCGATTTATATCTACTTATGATTATGCTGCACACGGTTACCAGAGCACTGAATTTGTCCCTGAAATTTCGTCGAAGACTTTTTGCAATAAAAATAGCGTCTCTTAACATTTATGAGAAAATCACTATCCGATGACAGTATAATACTAATTCTCATAACAAATTTTGTATTTGGATTAATATCTTCGTGAGTAGCAAAGTTCAGTATTACTAAACTTATTGTTAGAGATCCTTATTTATACCGCTAATCGATATAACTTGATTTTTATGGGTAATGTAAGATGTCTTAAGTGTAGGGAATGTAATAGAGAATATGAACCAGAATTTAGATATATCTGCGAGGATTGTTTTGGCCCTATAGATGTAGAATATGAGATCAATTCTCCTCTAACAAGAGAGTTATTTTCAAGGAGGGATGAGAAGTCATATTGGCGATATTTTGAACTCTTACCAATTGCAAACAAAAATAACATTATTAGTCTAGGTGCGGGATTCACTCCGCTCCAACTAGCAGATAGACTGGGAGAGCAGATTGGAGGCTTGAAGAACATATTCATAAAGAACGATTCTGTCAACCCTACATATTCATTCAAAGATAGACCAGCTGGCGTTGCAGTATCTAAGGCGAAAGAAATTCGGTTAAGAGCGGTCGGTTGTGCATCTACTGGGAATCTAGCTTCAGCGACAGCCGCACATGCTGCCAAGGCTAAGTTGCCATGCTTTATTTTTGCACCCTCTGATATTGAAAGAGTAAAAATCTCTCAAGCATTGTCATATGGTGCAGAATTTGTTGCAGTAGACGGCACGTATGATGACGCCAACAGGGTTGCATCTGTAATTGGTGACTCCAAAGGTATTGGGATAGTCAATATCAATATGCGACCATACTATGTTGAAGGCTCAAAGACACTTGCCTTCGAAGTTGCGGAACAACTAGGCTGGCAAGTTCCAGATACTCTTATAATCCCGGTAGGTAGTGGAGCCATGCTCAACGCAGTTTGTAAGGGATTTGAGGAGCTCGAAAACTTGGGGTTGATAGATGATGTGTCAAAAATGAAAATTATTGCAGCTCAACCACACGGTTGTGCACCAATAGTCGACGCTTTTAAAAGCAAGAGCAATGAAGTCAGGCCAGTAGAAAAGCCTGAAACGATAGCAAAAAGTCTGGCGATCGGCGACCCAGGCGATGGATTATATGTACTTAGACGTCTTGCTCAGTATAATGGTATTGCAGAGGAGGTCACAGACGAAGAGATTGTGAATGGTATTCTGGCTCTTGCAAAGACCGAGGGGATTTTTACAGAACCGGCTGGGGGCGTATCTGTAGCAGCGCTTAAAAAGTTATTTCAGGATGGCAGGATTGATAAGGACGAAAATATTGTGTGTTATGTTACAGGTAATGGACTTAAGGCGACTGAAGCAATTGTGGACGTACTTCCAAAACCAGATGCTGTAAAGCCAGATATACAGGTAGTATCGGCGTTAATTAGATGAACTAAAGATTGGAGCTGAAACAGAGATTATGGTTCAAATAGAATTTGTAATTCCGTCAGTCCTAAACAAAGGTGGAGGAGAGCGTAAATTGCCCATCGAAGCTGAAAGTTTGAGCGACGCCTTTCAAAAAGTGTCACAAACAATGGGCGAAGATTTCAAGAGAAGAGTATTTGATCTTAATGGTAAACCACGTTCATTGATCAATATCTACCTGAATGGAAAGAACATAAGATTCAGTAGCGATGGCATGGCCACAGCATTAAACAAAGATGACACAATTTACATACTCCCTGCAGTCGCAGGAGGAGGAGACCGAGAAGGAGATGAACAGTTTTCTGGGAAGGATATGCAGCGATATTCAAGGCAGATCATGCTCGAAGAAATTGGTTTCACTGGGATGGAAAAACTAAGGAAGGCTACTGTATGCGTAGTCGGAGTCGGCGGAATAGGCAATCCAGTCACAACAATGCTTAGTGCTATGGGTGTGGGTAAACTCATAATAATAGACAGGGATGTTATCGAAATTTCTAATCTTCACAGACAGCATTTGTATTATGAGGATGATATCGGCAAAGTAAAGGTTGAAGTAGCTGCTGAGCGCTTGCAGAAATTAAATCTAACCGCCAAGATTGAGGCAATACCAATCTCTGTTACAAGATATAACGCAGAGAGCCTAGTGAAAGGGGCAGACATAGTTATTGATGCGCTTGACAGCGTAGACGCAAGATATGCATTGAATGATGCATGTATAAAGCAAAAGATACCGTTCATTTATGCTGGGGCGTTGGGGATGCTTGGTTCAGTATGTACGATCCTCCCTGGCGAATCAGCATGTCTACGGTGTATGTTCCCTGAATTAGAAGAGGAAGATATGCCTACTTGTAGTACAGAAGGTGTTCATCCATCGATACTTTACTTAGTTGCGGGATCTCAGGTATCAGAAGCCGTTAAAATAATCACTGGTCAAAAGCCTTCATTAGTCGATAAGCTGCTATATATAGATCTAAATGATTTGACGATGGAGAAGGTACAAATGTTAAGACAAGAAGCTTGTCCATCCTGTGGCTCCGCTGCTAGTTTGTCAAAGTCACTCGAGGCTAAGGCAGTTTCAGGAGATCAATTATTTGTTGAGGAGCTTTGTGGGCGAGATAGGGGTAAGAGAACTTATACAGTTGCGCCATTTGGACTCTCATCCTTAAGTCTTTCCATGATAGTAAAAAATGCCGAGCATCTTGGGTATGATGTGACATCCCGTGGAAATTTAGGAATAACTGCCTCAGGCAGTGGGGTCAAAGGGAATGTGTCAATCAGTATCCTTACCAGCGGAGCAGCTACCATTGTGGGAGCAACTAGCGAAACTGATGCACTCAAGATTTACAGGACTTTTGTGGATGGCACGATCGCAAGAAATTGATGACTGAGATGTAATTAACTTTTGAAAATTGTTGTCTACAAACGTTCGTAATTGCAACATCACTCTATACGCGCCCTAGATAATCCATTATTCTTACTGACGTGACAGAAAAAATATGCTCTAGGCAGTACTATAAGAACTAAAGTTTGAGTCTCTCTAGGATCCTTCTACCATCTTCATGCGACAAAGGTGCACTTAGCTCCTCGGTTCGCAAGACATACTCCTTTCTTTCTTTTTGTTCAGTTTCGTACCTCAAAATTAATTCTCCCTTTACTGGGCTCTTATTGGAAATTCGTTGGATTAAAGGCGAAAATCCCACTGCAACAAGTTCGAGAAAAGACATTACAATGTCTTCGTAATATAGTAGTGTCTTGTTTGAATCATTTGAGCTCACTATGCCTTCCTTATCGCCTACCCTGATCGAGTCTAGCTTCATGTGAGGTGATACTACAGATATATTCGAGATGTCACTTATTCTATCTGCTAACATTTTTCCCATCATTACGAGCTTGAGGGTATCTGTCCCTTCTTGAAATTCTTTTTGAGTCAAATCTATTTTTCTTCGTTCATCCTTGTCAAGGTAATCAATTCTAGGCAATCTGCCTTCCGATACGAGTTCTTTGTAGTATTCTATGGTAGTACTACTATTAATACTCTTGGCTCCTTTCTCTTTAGGTATCAAATCAGGTAGATTGTATTCTAGCTCGACTGATTTTTCATCAATCTTCGAAGGATCTCCTGAGAGCCTGACAGTTAAAGCCTTGCCACTATGCATCTTGATGTAAGTTATGTATAGATTATTTGCATGGACATATTCGACCTCTCTTTCAGACGAGTCTTGAGGCTCTTCTTGGCTCGATCCAAGCCCGAAAGACCGTCGTAGCTTTTCTGATATTGATTTCTTGAATCCGATTGGGATCAACAGATCGTCTACTCCTAGATCGGATATTTTTCTTCTATGCTTCCAAAACTCAGAGAACTTAGAGTCAATAGCGAAATGGTACGAAAATGTAGATGCAGGCAGGTTCTCAAGACCGTTAATCTTATCACCTTCTATGCTAGTTGAATCTGTGTTAATGATGCCGATGATCTCATTTGCAGAAGTGATAGTATATGAATAAGGATCTTTGTCTATTTTCGCAATCATTATTTTGTTCCGCCTTTCGAGGAGAGTATCAGGCAAATTATATTCATCCTTGGAAAGCCACAGCTGAAGTAAAGTAATAGCATTATTGTATGACCCGATGATCCTCTCCTGTATTTCTTCTCTGTATTCATTGGCGTACTTTGTAAATTGCTTTTCAATATCGCCAATTGAGTTTATCAGCGGAGCTCTCATGCGAAAGAAGGAAGATTCAGCTTCTTTCTTGACGTCAGATGAGCTCACGATTTTCTCATGATACTTGGTATGAAATACGTCTAATGAAGATTCGACTGAGTTTTGCAAATTCCCGATCTTTCTTATAATCTCATCCTGAAAAACATCAACATTCTCCAAAACGAATCGGAGGGTGCCTACATTTTTATGAATCTCAATTATATTTGCAGAAGTAGCTACAAAATCCTTCAAGACATGGATAATATTCTTCTTCTCTTCAAATGGTGTATAATCTCCGTACAAATACCGTCCATTGTTCCCTTCTTTAGTATAGTTATCGAACAAATCTGATTGGGATTCATTTTTCGTATCCATGCAATTCTACTCTGCTATCATCTTGTATATGAATCACAATATAAAGGATTGAGACATTATTCAATAACGGTGCTAAGCACCTCCTTGCCGCCTCAAGTTTTTGAGGATTTGAATAATGTGGCTAGGAATAAGCTCGGACCCACAAATTAATACAACGCGATTTATATCTCAACATTCAAGCATTATGCGTTATTTTCTCTTAAGTGAGATCCTTACCACTTTCTTCCAGCTGTATGTCTACTGTAGTAGTATAGATACTGTTGGGCATACCCTGCATATATACCAAAATGCATCCTCATGCGACTAGACAGATTTCGATACTGCTGATGACTAAGATGATGGTTATCGCCATTAGTTCTCGTCTTTTTCATACCCACAGGAAGTTCGTAAGTATTAGATATTATTCTCGCAATCCATGTGTCAATGGGAAATGCTTCCAATTTCTCAAGTGAGAATAAGAGAATGCAATCTGCAGTCTTGTCTCCTATTCCATGTATGCCCAGTAGAGCTCGTTTTGCATCTTCGTATTTCATTCGAGTAAGTTCACCAGGAACGATCTCCCCATTGAGTATCGTGGTTGCAAGCATTTTGATTGACTTTGCTCTGTAACCTGTGCCACAAGTTACCAATTCTGATATCTTCGCTTTATGGAGATCTCTTGGCGTTGGAAAGGTAAAAAACTGGTCGCCATTCACGGTAATTTTTTTTCCAAATTGCTTACATAAATTAAAGAGTATCCTGCGAATTCGCTGGATATTAATATTACTAGCACATAGGAACGAAAACATACACTGTATAGGGTCCTGTCTCATGACTCGAAGGCCACCAAATCTCATTATCGCATTATGTACGAGGGGGTCAAATGAAATTGTATTGAGTATCTTATCAATATCATCATCCATTCTAAACAACTTCTTTTCCCATCCGCGATTCTCAGGAAACGATTCATATTTTATAGGACTGTTATCTAGATCATTAGGTCGTTCCTCGATTGAAAGTTTTAACACACGATCGTTGTAAATCCCATACCACGCATCCCTTATTTTTTGCCATAAGAACATCTGTCCACTATTGATTGTCAACTCTGGATTAAAATAGTCGGCATTTATTGACATTTGACTCTAATTTCCAAATACAGGTAAACCTGAACATTGCATGTGATATTAGCTACTCTTCAATTCTTCCTTGATTTTTCGTAGATCCTGCTGAAGATTTTGGATTAGTTTAGGAATTTCTCTATCTGCACAGGCTAAGCAAACATGTTGTAGCGATAGGGACATAGTAAAATACTTGGTATTTAATGGAATTAGGTTCTTGCAAGATACGCATTTCTTTAACTTGTATGGATCAGTATTCCTTATGATCAATAGAGAGTTCCATCATAAATAGAAATATATTCATATTCTTCAATCATCATTATATAGTCAAATACTAATGTCAAAGGAATACTTCTATTTGACTGACTGTCTTTCTCACAGGCAACATATTGGCAAATAGAAGGGACATTTCATAAGTATATCAGAGAGTTTTTACAATAACAGTTAAAGCTGAGCATAGGATAGTATGTTTCTTCAGGTTGAAGCAATCATATTCAATCGGTACATTCGGCAGAGAAGCTGAGTACATAATAGCTTTATACTTAAGACTAATTGGCTGGCAGGTACACTTGTCAAAGAATAGCAGAGGACCTGCTGATATTGTCGCAGTATTAGATACTAATAAGAAACAAAGAAAGTGGCTTATACAGGTGAAATCATCAAGAAAGATACCGAGGATCAAAGGACGTGAAATCATTCGACTTATTGAAGCTGCATCTATTGCAGAAGGGGAACCAATAATTGCTACTCTGCATCCGACGACTGGAAATGACAATGGTCAATCGATAAGTTTCTCCAAAAACGCTAACTATGATTCGAAGTTAGTATCTAGGGATAGAGGGTTTGCGGTGAGTTTTTTTTATTTGCCCTATTGGAGCATGATTAAACCTGAGACCTATCTAACTAAGAAATGACAGTCTTCAGCCAGAAAGTAATTCTGTTAGTATTTATATAATATCAAAGCCATTTTGCTCTCATTCCATGGATGGCAATCATACTGAGAAAATTAAGAGAAGGGCAAATATGTTAGTTAACGAAACCAGCCCTTACCTTTTGCAGCATGCTTACAACCCCGTAAATTGGTATCCGTGGGGTAAGGACGCTCTTGAAAAGGCGAAATCCGAAGATAAACCAATTTTCTTGAGTATAGGCTATAGTTCGTGTCATTGGTGTCATGTTATGGCCCACGAGTCTTTTGAGGATGAGGAGATTGCAAGGATCATGAATGAAAATTTCGTAAACATTAAAGTTGACAGAGAAGAAAGAGCCGACCTTGACGATGTATACCAGCGCGTGTGTCAATTAGCTGCTGGTAATGGAGGATGGCCTCTTTCAGTCTTCTTGACTCCTGATCAGAAGCCGTTCTACATAGGAACCTACTTCCCTAAGAATTCTAAATATGGGATGCCTGGTTTCATGTCCATCCTTAGACAACTTGCTGACACATATGTTAACAATAGGAATGAAGTCCTTAGTGCTACCTCTGAATTTATGCATGCACTATCAGGAGCAGCTGAAGATATTTCTACTAATCGTCCTCTGGGGGCAGAACCTGAGCGCTCCATACTGGATGAAGCAGCCGTTAGCTTATTGCATTTTGGTGATTCTACCTATGGCGGTTTTGGACAAGCTCCCAAATTTCCAAACCCATCCAATCTGTTGTTTTTGCTAAGATATTATGAATTGTCGAAGATTTCTAAATTTAAGGACTTTGTAGTATTCACCGCTGATAAGATGATATCCGGAGGAATCCACGATCATCTTGGGGGAGGATTTGCAAGATATTCAACGGATCAAAAATGGCTAATCCCTCACTTTGAAAAAATGCTTTATGACAATGCATTACTCATCCAACTTTTCTCTGAAATCTACCAAGTAACTCAGGATGAAAAGTATATTGAGGTATTGCACAAAAGTATTAGATATATTCTGAGAGAGATGACCTCAAAGGATGGCTGCTATTATTCTGCTGAGGACGCTGATTCAGAAGGAGAGGAAGGTAAGTATTATTTATGGACGAAAAGAGAAATTTTAGATGTTCTAAACAACGATACTGAGGCTGACCTATTTTGTTTGTACTATGGTGTTACTGAAGGAGGGAATTTTGAGGGGAAAAATATTCTAAATAGCCAAAATAATCAAGCATTTCTTTCACAGAAATTTGACAAACCTATTCAGGTTATCAATAGTATTCTTAGAAGTTCTGAGGCAAGATTGTTCGAAGCAAGAATGCATCGGGTACGTCCAGGGAAAGATGACAAAGCGATTACTTCTTGGAATTCATTAATGATCTCTGCACTAGTAAAGGCCTATCGAGTTACCTCAGAAGAGACCTATTTGAATGCAGCAGTCAAGGCAACAGATTTTATAGAGTCCAGAATGTCGTCCCCAGATGGTAGACTTCGCAGGATTTTCAAAAACGATCAGCCTAAATTAAATGGCTATCTTGATGACTACGCTTTTTATGTGAATTCATTGATTGATCTGTTCGAAGTTCTTCCTATTCCTCGCTATATGGATTCCGCCCTCAGACACACAGATTTTATGATAGATCATTTCTGGGATAAGAGTAAGAATGATGGATTTTTCTTCACTTCGGACGACCATGAAGAACTAATAATCAGAACCAAAAATTATTACGATCTTGCCATTCCTAGCGGCAATTCCGTCGCAGCGATGAATTTAATTAAATTATATCATTTTTCTCAAAGGGATAATTACCTAAAAAAATCGGAAGATATTTTTAGGTCAGTTTCCTCTATTGCCCGAGATAATCCGTTTGGTTTCGGACATTTCCTTATCTCATTATATATGTACGTGAAAAAGCCAATCGAATTTACGGTGGTACAAGGGCGAGAGCCAAATGAGGACACCTTCTATAATATGCTGATGCTCCTAAATAGGGCGTATATTCCCAACGGTATATTTGCATACGTAAGGTCGAATTCAGACTTTAACCAACTAGAACAACAATTACCATTTTTTAAAGGAAAATTGGAACTCATAAGTCCACAACTAAATAATTCAACTCGAGCATACGTTTGCAAGAATTTTGTCTGTTCGCCTCCCATATACACATTTCATGAATTGGAAAATCAGATTAATCCTAGTAATTTGCTTGGAGATTGAATAATTAAACCTGCATAACCATATGAACAAATCAAATAGTGAGCCAACTTCTGCTCTATTGGCAAGAATCTTGGTTATGTTGGCCAAGCGTGGACATGAGGCCGAACTTAAGCGCGATCAATTTTGCATGGATTTGATTTTAGGACACATACAGCCTCTCTCCCCTGATATAATCGGTGTTCTGCGAGAAAATGGCTTTAAATACAATTTCCTTGATAAGGTAACATATTCTGACACAATCGGTGCAATTAGGTATCGTTCACATTTTAGAAGGCCACACTAGTCATCCTAAGCGCTTGCACAATTGAACTCAAGGTTATAAGTAACTTTCCTTTGCTATCACATTATACATAGCCGCTGCCTCCAAAACCACTCTGCTAAAGCAATGTAGTAACGTGTTGTGGCCTAACTTTATCTTGAAATCACTTACCGACCTCTCTACAATTCCATGAACAAGGAAGGGGGCGAGGCGAATTCTATAGAGATAAGGTTATGATACAAACTATCAGACTCTATATAGATACTTGGGCTGTTTAATAATCGGCAGACAATATGAGTATGGATTTGGGTTCTTTAGCGTCGAGTGCCACTCCAATAGCAGTGGGGGGAATAGCGGGATTTCTTGCGGGATATGCGATAAAAAAGGTAATCAAGATCTTCCTCATTATCGCGGGATTAATGATAGTTGCTTTTGTGGGCCTTGGGTATCAACAATATATTTCAGTTGACTGGAGCAAGATCCAAGAAGCGGGATCGGGTTTGTTAGGCAACGTAAGTAGCTCGAATATACCAGGAACTGAGCAAAGTATTTCTTCCGTTATGGCAGCTTTCGGAATTCCGCTGGTGGGCAGCCTAGCCGCGGGCTTTATACTGGGATTCATCAAAGGCTAGCAAAATCAGAGGATAAATATCGGGAAAAGTATTTTTATTTATCTAGATTTAGAAGCTTTTACCAAATCCCGCAAATGCGCCAACGTTCTAACTTGACCACCATTTGCTTTCTTGTATAGTGACCAATACGTTTCTCTATCTATGTCATTTCGATCTTTCAGGACCTTTAAGTAGTGTCGCATGCCTCTAATCTTTGTGATGTAAAGTGTCTTCTTGCCCACTCTAGCGGTTTTTTTCCCCTTCTTAGAGCCTTTTCCTATCCCACGCTTCTTTCTTGTCATGTGCTTCAGCTTGGCTCTATATCTAGAAGTTCCTTGCCTCTTTGCGGTCCAGATAGCCCCGTTCTTGATAAGCGCCCTAAGATTTTCCCTCGTAATAGAATCAGCTACATCTTCAAGCTTATCCGGTTCAAATCTAACTCTATTCACTCCTACATTCAGTATTCGTGCGACCAGTTCTCGCTTCTTTCGTATATTGATTACCATTAGGTCTGCTCCTTATTCTGATCCTTTTGATTAAGCTCCTGCGTCACATTACCCTTATTGAGGACCTTGATACCCAAAGCATCGGCCTTATTCACGATATCTATTCGTTTCCGTCGACCTACTGAGTGACCAATCCTCGCAGCATCAGTCTTGGGGTCCAATTTTTCCAGGTCTCTGATATTATGAATCAATTTATCTTTGTATCCAGAAGGATGTAAACCTCTGGCTTTTTTAGGGCCCCTGTATCCTACTTTGACAAGCGGCGGGACTCCAGACACCTGCTTCCTCATCTTGTTATCAATGCCTTTTGGTTTCCTCCAATTTTCTGCAAGCCTGATATATCTCCAACTCTCTTGTCTTACAAACTTAGGTCGAGTTGCAGACACCTTCTTCCTGGCACGTAACAAATCATCATTTATTGGCAAACGCTAATCAAACATCAGGTGCTATAGATTTTAATAAATACGTTTCCCAAAATTTTCTCAGAGGCCCAATGCCTCCAAGCAGACTAATTCTCAAGGAATTTGACGCAACATACTTGATACGATGCCGAGCCACTTTATTTCTATATAGTAGACATTCTCTGGTCGTCTAATTTTTCTTTGTGATGCTGTGAGATATAATGATCTCCGACCATCAATTCGACCTGATCTGCTCTGAATAAATCTTGGGATATGCTAACAGAACAGTTAATAGTAAAAGATTTACTTTAAAATGTATGAAAAAATATGAATTGCCACCAGTTCCGTATGGTTACGATGCACTTGAACCGCATATCGATGCAAGAACAATGGAGATACATCATACAAAGCATCATCAAACTTATACAGACAAATTGAATGCGGCCCTCGAAAAATGCCCTCCTGAAATTCAAGAAAAGGACATCATACAAATTTTATCAAATTTGGATCAGGTTCCAGCAGCTCAAAAGGGTGCAATCAATTTCAATGGTGGAGGTTTCGATAATCATCGAATATTCTGGAATAATATGAAACCAAATGGTGGTGGAGAGCCAGGAGGTGCGGTTGCGGATGCAATAAATTCATCTTTCGGAAGTTTCGCTGGGCTTAAGGAAAAATTCTCGGCAGATACTGCAGTGATACAAGGCAGCGGTTGGGGATGGCTGGTCTATAATCCATCCGTAAAGAAAGTTGAATATAAGGCAATGCCGAATCAAACCAGCCCAAGAACTGAAGGCTTAAACCCCTTATTAGGCTGCGATGTCTGGGAACACGCTTATTATCTCAAATATCAAAATAAAAGACCTGACTATATCTCGGCCTGGTGGAACGTTGTGAATTGGGATGACGTAGATAAAAGGTTACAGCAGGCAAAAGCTTAGGACCTATGTTCTGACGCATCAATTTTTTCGGGGAAAAATTCAGTTAATGGATTGAAGCGGTTAAGATAGGTAGCGTTTGGATTCTTTTTATTCTAATATCATGATCTTAACGACATATCCTGAAACGTCTCCCCCAAATTTCTTCGATTTCAGCCCGGAGTTCGCAAATTTTGAGACGATCCAAATAGTAAAACTATACCCACGCAGGGCTAGCGTCAGACAGAGTAGGCTTACTATTCTGCTTTATTATTAGTTGACCCAACTGAGCATACATCTGAAGATATCTCATCCCCTTTCCGGTAGTTTTGAATGTTCGTTCTCCCGCCGTATATTCAATTAATTCATTTTCAAGTAAGAGGACTAAGTATTCCTTCAGAAGGTTATGTGATAAATATGTGCGATAAAGTATCTCCGTTTGCCTAAGACTATTCCCATTCACTGCTTGAAGGATAGATGCAATAATCTCTCCCCTGCTGCGGTGGCGATTCTTTATCACGTTAAGTGTGTGTTACGCCTTTCTAGTATAAAATTCTTAGGTCAAATGAAACTAGACAATCAGACTCAAGGATCTATCATTCCATCAATAAATTGCTTGCATTAAGTCAAAACGGATACAATAAGTCAAAAGCTCGTCAATTATACTTCAATCAGGATGCAGAAAGTGATGCCTTCTTTGAATGGGGAGCCTTGGTCTATATTCCCTTCAGGAACCTTCAGAACGTTAAATAGCTTACAGGTTCTTCGATTATATATCTGGACTCTTAATGTGTAGCATGAATGAGCATTGATTTCTTCTCCTTTTGATAATTTGGTCAAACTAGATGATGATGTTACTAATGAGAAGTACGGATATTATCCATTTAGTAGACCTATTAGCTCTTTACTAGATTATGGCTTGATTTTGCTAGATAAACCTCCTGGCCCTACCAGCCATGAGGTAGTCGCATGGGTAAAAAGAATTATCGGAATCAGTAAGGCAGGGCATAGTGGGACTTTGGATCCTGGCACTACTGGACTTCTCCCTATTGGACTGGGAGAGGGCACGAAGGCTCTTTCCATATTGCTTTTCGGACCCAAAGAGTATTACGCGTTGGCAAGACTCCATGATCATATTGGCGATGATAAATTAGATACTGTTATACGCCAATTTGTTGGTGATATTTATCAAAGACCACCACAAAGATCTTCCGTTAAAAGGGAGACCCGAATTCGAACAGTATATGAAATTGAAAAGTTGGAAAGATTCGAACGCCTAATCTTGATGCGTATTTTATCTCAGTCAGGTACCTACATAAGAAAAATTGTATATGATATAGGTGAAATCCTTGGGACTGGAGCTACAATGGTGGAGCTTCGCCGGACGCAAGTAAGCAATCTGTCAGAACGGAAAGACAGCTTTGTTAGGATGCACGACTTAGCTGATGCCCTAGAATTGTATAGACATGAACGGGACGATACAAAGCTAAGGAAACTGATCAAACCTATTGAATATTGTATGCATGGAGTGGAGACCGTGATTGTCAGAGATACAGCGATTGATGCCTTGTGCCACGGTGCTCAGCTTGCAATCCCAGGTATTTTGTATGTATCCAAGGCAATTAAAGTGGGGAGCCTCGTTGGTATTTATTCCATGAAAGGAGAGATTGTAGGATTTGGTGAAGTCGCTATGACGAGGGAGGAAATCGAATCCAATGTAAAAGGCATTGCTGTAAATATCAAAAGGATAATTATGAAACCCGGAACATACCCTAAATCATGGCACACAACAAATTTGGCGGCAAAAGAAAAGCAACTAGACTAGAAATAAACTTCGACAGAATATTGGAACAAATGTCTTGACTCTAAATCTATCTGACTTGACATAGAAAATATTTGCTATCCTTGCGCTTTCTCGGCCATTGAATTAATCGCTTGGATAAACACATAAGTTGGAGCAAGCTTGTAATTCGTAGTCGGACGGTAACAATGGTTACCACATCAGGCCGGGGTCGCCTAGCCTGGTAGGGCGCAAGCCTGGAATTGCAAAAAATCCAGCCAGCTTGTGATCTCTTGGGGTCACGAGGGTTCGAATCCCTCTCCCGGCGCTCTTGATTACAATAATAATAATAATAAAACGGCGTGAGTATATCATGAATCTCCAGGTTCATAGTTCCTTGTCTAATTCTTCGAACGCCCTGGCTTTGGAAATTTCGTGCAAACGCATCGCAACCAATCTGCTATATTCCTTTTTATCAATTGCGCCCCTCCGCTGCAATTCGTCTATGAGAACTTCTAACATTACACTGATCTCCTCGATTTCTGTAAGTTCTTTTCCCGTGACGGGTGCAGACGGGCGGTCACGTTTAATGGCTCTTCCAGACATGGTCAATATTAGCCTTTGAGAATTCAATATATACCTTCTATCCTTACATGTTCCATAGTCGAAAAGGTTGATCTATTTACTAGATCATTTCTTCTGTCGCTTTCGTGTGAGATTATCGTATTCTATTTCTATTGATCTCAGTATTGAAGTACCCGTGAGCGATCCACTACTCTTAAGCATTGCAAGAATGGATACACCACCGGCTCCTGCACCATCTTTTACGAAACCGTTCGCAAATGCCCTAAGGCCCGGCCTCTCGGATTCATCAAAGTGAAGATCTACACCATAAATTGGAATATCAGAGCAGATTTCATTAGCAATTCCTTGAATGTCTGAATAAGGATCATCTGCAACATATCTAGTAGTTCCTATGCAAATATTTTCTAACGCTCTGTTCATAGCGCTTATAACCGCAACAATGGCTGTCATCTGAGTGCCTCCAGCTAGCATAACATTGCTTCCCGATCCACTGATACCGCATGCAAGTCCTGCCACAACTGGGATCATAGGGTCCCCAACTGCAGCTATTGCCTTTATAGGATCATTTTTAAAACCCCCAAACGGAATGCCAGCTTTGGCCATCCCTTCCTCCACCACTTTGTTCTTTAATGTGTGAGGATTTTTTGTGAGGCTGCTGCTCACCTTAGACCAAGCATCGATTCCAAGTGCAACGAGCACGCCTAAAGCGGTAGTCGTTCCTCCTGGAATACTTTCACCGATAATAACCATTTTACTAAGTTTGGCCAGTTCGCGGCCAAGCGATTCACCATGACTTAGGCCCATCCTGACATGGGTTTCATCTACGGCTTTTCCAGTTCGTATGTCGTTTCCTGAGTTCATATCAAATGAGAGATAGGGGACTTGGGGTTTAACCACCGACCCAGCGTTGATAATGAGAAATGGCATCTTGGATAGATCTAATGCGGTCTTTGTGATAATCGCCGGAGTAGGCATTCCTTCTGGAGTAACAGGGACTGAATCCAAACATTTACAGTGACCGTAATTCAAGAATTCTGCGTCAGCGGGAGATGTATATTTTATTAGATCTTTATTTTGCCCCGCAGCCGTAATTCCAGGTATGAGACTTGTGTAAGTATATGATATTGCTAGTGCAAATAAAGGATTGACAGTTGATATGGGAATATGACAAGTCTGATCTTGGTTGACGGACCTGAGATCTGGATAATCTACCCCATCATATTTCAAATTGGATTCAACCGACGCCCATGAAAGCTAGAAACTCACTTTCTGATTTTGCTTGCAACGCAAAATTTGATTGCCTTTCTTTTCCAATTGTTGAAAATGGAGAAGAACCATAATCGTGACCAGGATACACGATAAGTTGATCCTCCAAAGCCGAAACCTTTCTATACAAACTTAGATACATGTCTTTTGGGTTCCCTCCTGGAAGATCTATTCTCCCTACGGCACCAACAAAGAGAGTGTCTCCTGTGAACACTGTCTCCTTATCGATAATGAGACAAATACTATCTCCAGAATGACCTGGAGTATGAAGAACGCGAAGTCTAACAGATCCGATCGATATTATATCGTTTTCTTCTACGGAGATATCCTTTCGAAGCTGAGAATTGGAATGCTGGATGATAGTTGCTCCAGTTACTTTTGCGACATCATCATTTCCTAATACATGATCAAAATGGGAATGAGTGTTTATGATATGCTTTGCCTTCAGTTTTTTTTCGTCGAGTAAATCGAATATCTCTTGGAGATCCCACGAAGGATCTACAATAGCAGCAAGGTGACTCTGAACATCGGAAATAACATAAGTGAAATTGGCCATATTCCCGACTTTGAGTTGATATATGCCTTCAGTCATGAATCATTCACTAATATTCCCCTTTCTGCCTCTCTCGGAATCCCGATATGTTCAAGGTGTATATATCCAGAGTACTTTTCATTATTCAACAATCCTTTCTTAATTCTGTGAAAGGTGACAGTTGCATTTGCCTTTACACACTTATCATGGACTTGGCCGGAATTAGGATCAAGACCAGAGGGTATATCTACAGAGAATATGTAAGCACCGGATCTATTGACATATTCTATCGCAGACGAATGAGGCTCTCTGATGGTCCCACTTACTCCGGTTCCTAAGATTCCATCTATCAATATGTCAGAATCAAGAATCTTACCTTTGATTTGGTCTATTTTATTACTCCATAACAACTCTACGGAATTTAGTCTCTCAAGAATAGTCCAATTTTCTCTGGCTTCCTCAGTTCTAAGATCACGCGGATCAATTAATAACAATACTGTATATTTCGCTTCAGGGTTGTAGGAAAGATGCCTCATACAAACCATGGCATCACCGCCATTGTTACCTCCACCGCATACGGCAACAATTCTCTTGCCGACTACTTTCGTGTTCGTCTCGTCCATTTTGGACTTAATAAAGTCAGCTAGTCCATGCCCAGCATTTTCCATCATATACATTCTACGGACACCAAAATTCGCTTCTGCATTCTCCTCAATCTTGTACATATCGTCAGAAGTGATGGCTTTAAACTCCAACTCTGTAATGGTCGTCGAATTAGTGCAGGATTACTTATAAGTGTTAAAAGAATGTGGGCTTGGCGGCTGGCTAGACATAGCTGATTTGTATCTAACTTCGGGATTTACTTACGTCTGAAATTCCATCGAACTTGCAAGAATCATCCGGCAAAGTGAAACCGGGATTTGAAATATTATATCAAACCCTGGTCCGTTCGTCTGGTTTTCGTGTAGTAACTAGTAGTTTCATCTAGAAATATGGGAATAAAGTACTCATGAAGTATGAGGAAAAATTGGGCCAAGCCAAGCGCTTTCAGGTTTGGGAGTGATATCTAGAAGAATAAGACTATAGGGAAATACTACTGCTCCCAAACTTGGCCTACAAGTTCTGACCTTCTAACTTTCAAACATAAACATACTGATATAAACTTGAGAATTTACCAATGGATGACGATGATAAAGTATATTACAGACGCTCTGGTTTCTACCGGTTTGATACAGACTAGATTATGCTTGGATCTAATTTACATAATGGAGGAGGGTTATTGATTCGGATTGAGCAGCTTTCGCAGAAGTAGAGGATATAGTTACGAGCATTCCTTGGTGCAACGTCTCAATATTGGAGACTGGTGCGCGAGAAGGCTTGGAGGATCTAGTGCTGGTCTCCCCGACATAGTCGCAGTCAATAATAAGAAGTCGGTTTTGTTGTCCATAGAAGCGAAGTCAGGAACTGGAGATGCTCTCTATGTACCTCAGGATCAGATTCGAAGATGCATCTTGATCCAAAACATGTTCGGCTATTACAAACGTAGATACACGATATTTGCATTCAAGTTTATGAAGAAAAAACGTTATGTGAGGAAGGGGCAAACAGTATATGAACCCAGGAAACTTGTGGAATACTACAAGTCGATTGAAAAAGTAGGAAATATCGAAGACATCTCCATGATCAAGTGCACCTACGATGGAAAAACTTACGAGCTTAAAAATGAAAGATTTATTGAATCAAATCTTCCCGAATTCCCCATGCCCTTCGGTGGCATTCCTCGTAGTCAAAGTCGGTCTTCAATCACAGTACCGATTGTGAAAAAGGCTTCGACGGGTGTTTGAAAGTTGGAGGAGGTTTGTCCAATTTGTTTCAGATTCCTTTCAACTATTTATGATAAAAAGAGAATCAAAAAAGTTAGAGAGTTTTCGCCCGAAGCAGCCGACAAGATTTGTAATTCAACCTACCATAAGAAACTCACAGATGGGTTTAAATCGAAGTAAACTTTCATTGTGAGGCGCATTGTCTGCAATTAACATAGGTCTCACCATCGAGATGGTTGAAGTGAGTTCCACAAGCCAAACACGTGTGATGGATATCATCATAGCCATCAGATGCTCTAAATGTAAAACTCATCAATTTTGTTTCTTTACAGTTAATACACCTACAGCCGCATCCAATGCCATTCAATTTCATGTTGAATAACTACCTATTCAATATTTATACGTCAATCAAATGACAATTTGATGTTGACTGTAGGTACAGGAACGGAAAAGAATCGCCTTCAATTATACTATGTCAGATAAGAACTGATTGAATTGATGTCACTAGAATCAGGGGTGAACAACCGGGTAATTAGATGTGTTATTTTTTGACAACTGTTTCCACAACATATTGCCGCAATCACCGTGTCTTGTCTTTACCTTTTTTAAATAGAAAGAACAGGATCACAAGTATTATAGCTATAATTATATAGTTAACTGGCGGGCTAATTGCTTTGGTTACCAAGCCTAGTTTTGGAATGTCCACAACCACCTTCCCCACGTAATTTGATTCGTAAATGGGAAAATCTATACCAGGGATAGATCCCGAATTAGCGTCGCCTTTGGTAACGATTACGAGGTTGTCTTCCGGATCCGTCAAGATCTCGTGAACCCTATGAACTATAGCATCCGCTTCTTCACCATCAGGTACTGGTTCCTTAAAGACTATAATATCACCTTCATTTAATTCGTCAAATGGGATATTGTGGCTCACTACGACGAAATCCCCTACATTTAGTCTCGGCACCATGCTCTCACTGGCTACGACATAAAAAGGGTTTATCACTCCAAAGGAGAGCCTAATCGCTACCCAAACTAGAGCCACAATAACCACGGCAATTATGATATACTTTAATTCCTTTGGAAAATTTAGCTTTCGCATAACCTCTTCTTCATATCAGAATATGTTTGAAATATAAGTGTAAGAGTATCTAGTTGAGATGTTAGTAAGCTTTTTGGCATCAGCTATATTCGGACAAGAATCATTGAAGTGAGATTTAGAAAAGAAACTTAAGTGTCAGGTATCGTATGCATGCTGATTTAAGGTCGATTCTTGCCGCAGAACTGTCAGTTCCTTTCATTCTCACTTCCCTTCCACAAACAATATATGGTTTTTGCGTGGAGGTAAGACAAATTGAAAACGAGAAAAGATGCCAGCCGTCCTCATCAAAAACACGTTCCGAAACCCCGACCAAATCCTCGGTGGGGAAAGGAAGAGGAAACTAGTATTTTTGCTGAGAAAGTAAAGTTATTCAGGACTGGCAAACTGTCCGAAGATGAATTCCGCAGATTTCGATTACAACACGGTGCGTATGGCTCACGTCTCCAAATGGATTACAGCATGGTAAGGATTAAGGTTCCCGGTGGTGAAATACTTCCAATCCAATTAGAAAAACTAGCCTCTTTGTCAGAAGCATTTTCGATCGGATCAGCACATGTATCTACCAGGCAAAATATTCAGCTACATTGGGTTCAGCTGGAAGATGTCAGTGAAGTGATGAGAGGATTGGTTGAAGTTGGCCTGACGAGTCGAGAGGCCTGTGGTAATACCGTTAGGAATGTAATGTGTAGCCACCTTGCGGGAGTCTGTCCCGATGAGGAATTTGATTCTACGCCTTATTCTAAGGCTATAGCTCGGTTCTTCCTACGTAATCCTATGTGCCAAAACTTACCTAGGAAGTTTAAGATCAACTTCGCGTGCTGTGAGAAGCATGGTCTGGTTAGAATTGCAGATATCGGTCTTGTCCCGATGACAAGAGATGGCTCTCGAGGTTTTAGGATCTATCTTGGCGGTGGTTTAGGTGCTGCTTCCTTTATAGGCCATTTGCTAGAAGAGTTCACGTCTGAAGCCAAACTCCTGGCTACGTGTATGGCAGTCATTAGACTCTTTGACAGGAATGGAAACAGAGAAAATATGGCTAGGAATAGAATGCGATATCTGGTGAATGAAATGGGCTGGGAAAAATTCCAAAAGATGGCGCTCAAAGAAAGGTCTATAGTCATGATGACGACTGCTCACAGCACTGAAAGTATGTTCAATTTAACTGCTGAAGAAAACGATCAATACCTTCCCAAGGAAAATCGTAACGGGACTAAACTTCGTATGTACCGTGAACTAGATTCGTCTAACACTAGCGCGTATGAGAGATGGGTACACTCCAATGTGATCGCTCAGAAACAGGCTGGGTATTACACTGTATTTATCACACTCGGTGCTGGTGACTTGACTGCTAACCAGTTGCGAGTATTGGCTGGGATTATCCGCGAACTATCTATGGAAGGCGCGGCAAGAACCACTCCACAACAAAATTTCGCTATCAGATACGTGAACGGCAATGATCTACTCGAATTTTACAACCGATTGGCATCTGTGGGGTTGTCAAACCCAGGTGCTTTGACTATCACATCTGCAGTCGGCTGTTCTGGGACTACTTCCTGTAATTTAGCCATAACGAACTCGCATCGTTTGGCCAAAGAGATTCAGTACAAGTTTCTGGAATTAGGCCTAGATACTGATGAAATGCTCATTGATAGCACGATCAAAATTAGTGGATGTCCAAACTCATGTGGACAACATGAAATAGCGACTATCGGCTTCTTTGGCGGTGCGTCTAGGATAGGCAGTGTAATGGCACCGACATACACTATGATGTTTGGAGGCTCAGCAGGAGAAAGTGGTGAATTAGGGCGCGTCATAATGCGTGTTCCGGCAAAGCGGGTGATTGATACGGTTCTCAAAATAATAGAAATCTATAGGAAGGAGCATGTCGAAGGTGAGACACTTCGCCATTGGGTTGACAAGGTGTTGAAAGGTGAAGCGATCGGCACCGTCCATGACATCGAAGACATTAAGGGAGCCTTAGCTGCTGTTGTGCAGCTTCCACCAGTAGACCAAAACCCAGAATCGTACCAGGATTACGGTAGCGATACAAGATTTACTGCAAAAACTGCTAGAGGTGAATGTGCCGCTTAGTTTGGTATGACGTCGAAAAGGGCCTTGTCCATGGATAATCACAAACAGAACCAGAAACTCCGAGGCAGAGGTAGTGGTTTAGAATCTGAGTACTATTCAATTCCCGACACTGTGTGCGATGTCAACACCCTGTCCTCCCTGATAAGGAAGAAGAATGTAAGAGTCGTCGATGTACGAAAGGAAGAGGAGTATATTAGAGAACACATACCAGGGGCAGTTTCCCTGCCGCTCGCTAAGATCTTGGAGAAAGAAAGCCCGGAACGTTGCATCGAATTATTACAAGATATTGGAGTGAATGAGGACCTACCCGTGGTTACCTATGATGACACATTCGGCGCGTTGGCTGCACGAGTCGCATGGACATTCCAATATATAGGTCATCAACATTCATCAATTTTGGAAGTCACGTTCGCACAATGGAAAGGTATGGGATTTCGCACAGAGAAAAAGCCAAACAGTTACAAATGGCAACCCCATCCCCTGAAGATCAATCAATCGATATATGCTGACCTCGCTTACGTTGAGAAAGCGTCATCAAATAAGGTTCTAATTGATTCTAGAGAGAGACTTAACTTTCTTTCCGAACATATTCCAGAGGCAGTGAATCTTCCGTATACTATGCTTAGAGCAGATGGGAAAGTTTTGAGCAAAAGCGATGATATTAGACGTTTGTTGCAAAATAGGGGGATACACGAAAATTCAGAACTAGTAACCTACTGTGGCAGCGTCGGCACATTGTCGGGTTTAGTTTACTACGGACTTAAACTTGCTGGCCTGAAGAATGTGAGATTGTATGCAAGATCTTTTAAGGAATGGAAAGCATTAGGCAAGCCAAAGGCAGAATTCAAGGATGCTAACTATTGGGATCTATCAGCAGAGTAGTGTGGGGTGAATTGGATACTCGCTTGAGTAGGCAATAGACTAATTTGGTAGATCCATGCAGCGTCGCATAAATATCCAATCAGTGTTCAAATAACCTACGATATTTTTGATTTAAGTTTAGATACTAAGTGTAAGTCAACCATTCGATCAGCTGTTGTATTGGTTGGCATTGAATCTGTATTCTAAGCGCGCCAAGAGGTGACTCGCTCTCTCTGTCTATCAACGCCACCACCCCTGCGGCCGCCGCCTGCTTGTTCAAGAGAAAGGAAGTAGTATTCCCATCTAAGTTGTTGATCAGCATTCTTCTTAGGACCGAGGCAGTTCTACGTGACTTAACTTGTTCGTAAACGATCGAAAGAGATTCAACTTGATTGGACATTCCCAGCAAAATACTTTGACTTTCTACAAGTGTTGTAGATAGCCGAATTATTCTTTTAAGTGCTGCCTCCAGCTTAGCTGGAGATTCAGTCTGATTAACTTGTGTATGTACAGTTAGTCGAAAGTTAGAACATTGTGGCGGTCTTTTCAATCTCGCAATTTAGATCATTTCGAAGAGTATATTTGGTCTTCGATAACCTGATTTGACAGGAGAAGATCCGGGGAATCATTCGGACCAATTTGATATTATTTCTCTGATTTATCAATTCTTGCTCATATATTATATATGTGAGCCAATACTTTCAGATCCGGTATATTCTATGTCAAGAAAAGTCCGTGTTGCTATTGCCGGGGTCGGGAATTGTGCTTCCGCCCTTATTCAAGGAGTTCACTACTATGATGCGAATAGGTCTGATGCTATCGGCCTAACTGCATATTCACTTGGTGGAATTGATCCTGGAGATATTGAATTTGTTGCAGCATTTGATGTTACAGAGGGTAAGGTGGGTAAGGATCTTTCGGAGGCGATATATGCAGAACCTAATAACACACCGAGCGTAGTTAACGGGCTAGATAAGCTAGATGTCCGAGTGGAGAAAGGTTCAGTCCTTGACGGTCTGGGTAAACATTACCTAGAAAAAGTAAAGGTTTCGGATGCCCCCGATACTGACGTAGCTGCCATTTTAAAGGACAGCGGAGCTGAAATACTCTTAAACTATCTTCCAGTTGGAAGCAGACGCGCTACACAATTCTACGCTGAGCAATGTCTGGAGACTCGAAGGGTGTCGTTCATAAATGCTATTCCAGTTTTTATCGCCTCGGCACCTAAATGGCAGCAGTCATTTGAGGGCAGAGGGCTGGTTTGCGCAGGTGATGATGTAATGAGCCAACTCGGAGCAACTGTTGTGCACAAAAGCCTAGTTAAGTTATTTGTTGATAGAGGGGTCAAAATTGATGATACTTATCAGCTAAATGTAGGTGGAGACATGGATTTCTATAATATGCTTGATGAAGATAGGTTAGAAGATAAGAGAATTAGCAAGACCTCTGCAGTTCAGGCAATGTCGCCATATCCTATCCCAACACGAATCGGTCCTTCAGATTATGTTGGATTTCTCAACAATGACAAAATTTGTTATTTATCAATTAGGGGCAAATACTTTGGCAAAATCCCAGTCGAACTCGATTTAAAGCTAAAGGTTGTCGATGCATACAACAGTGCAGGAGTAATGGTAGACGCAATTAGAGGGGTAAAGTTAGCAATGGATAGGAATATTACTGGTTCGTTAGAGAGTGTGTCTGCTTATTGCTTTAAACACCCACCGGTTCAGATGCACTACTTAGATGCTAAAGAGAAGTTTTTAGAGTTTGTAGAAGGGAAAAGAGAACGATAATAGACCACGTATAACTTGATAAATTTAATCGATCATATGTTCAAGTTTCAGATTACTTTCTCATTTCTTTGAAGTGTTATTCTCCGTCTACATGTCTTTTTATTCTATCCATCTCTTTGTCGACAGCTTCTCCCATTACATCTAGTTCGTTTGTTCCACCGATCTTATGATATGTCAACTTTTCTAGAACGTGGATTATACTTCTAGCAGATCTATATTGAGGGATTTGGGGTTCTTGGATCTCTGCATAAAGCCCAACTGCTTTGATCCCATTAATTTTCGAAAAACCAAGAATCGATCCGTTGAATCCTGTGATGTAAGAAGGTCTTTCCGTCTTAGCAATCCCTAAACGTGTAATCTGCTCTGTTAGGGCTTGTGAGTTTGTAGTTACATATGTCCTTGGATTTTTTCCAAAATTCGAGTCAGAGTGAAATGCCCCACATGTATAGATAAGTTGTGCAGAATATTTTTTTGCAACACTGATTACATCATTACACAGATAAACCAATTCTTCGCTACTCTGAGGTTGACCATAACCTCCGCCAAAGAGGATCATATTTTCGCCATAGCTGTAGTCCCAACTTTCTGGGTTAAATTCAATGTAGCCTCCTCTATCCATCACATAGTTCGGATAATTCGAACGCACGAAGCGAAATGGGTTTGCTTTAAGACTCTTCCTCAGAAAATCTATAACGATACTACCTACGTTCCCCATATCCTGCATCGCTGCTATCACGATGGGTCTATTAACCTCAGGTTCTCTGATTTGGTTTACTTCCATTGCCCGTCATGTTTAGGTAATCTCCAAAAGATTAAAAACATTATACTCTGGACTTTACTGCCTCAAGACTGTAATTTGGATTGGCCTCATCGATCCATTTGAATAAAACCTTTTAGCATCCTTTGGTTATTTCAATTTAAGAATTCTATTAGCTTGGGGCTTTGCGTATAATTATTGGCACGAGGTCTATCAGGTTCAGTCGGTTTGTCAGATTGGTAGGCTGAGTCGAGCAGGCGCCGTATCACGTTTTCATTCACAAAAAAGGAAACAATTCTTTCAAACTCGTTATCGGTCATTCTTCTACTACGAGACAACCGCTAATGCTTATATTGGTTATTTCTATTGGATTGGCTGATTTCTTATGGCAAATTCGAATATTAGTTTGTCTCAAAGTTTGTCATATCCTATGTTATTTATATACCGGTTCATCTCATTTAACTGCACCTATTTTCCTATAGGGGCCTTTTAGAAAGCCCCCTCTAGGGGATGCAAACTAAAAATGGTAATGTTCCATGGATTCTAGTAGACCACGCGATGCAGATAAAGAAGCAAAATCCGATATGAAAGACGCAGTTTCGTTTCTTCTAAAGGGCGGCTCTTTATTGAGTGCACCTTGTGCGATATGTAAAGGCGTACAAATCAAGTACAAGAATGAGATAATCTGCATAAACTGTGGAAAACAACGGCCTGCCGACGAAATCATTGCAGAACCTAGATCCGAGCACCAACTCAAAATTGCGGAAGACCAATTTCACGATCAGCCATCACTTTCGTCTGATACCTTTGAAGCCGAGATCGAAGAAAGGATAGCCGAACAATTCAAGTTTCTAAAGAGTGAGTACGGTGACATGTATAAGGAAAAGCAACGAATCGAACTGATTGAAAAGTACCTTGATCTATTAGATAGACTCAGGAACTATTCAAAGAAAGCTCCATAATAATCATAAAAGTAGCTGGATCGGAGAGAATTAATACATCACGTAGGACTAGAGAATATTTGAATATTCTAACCTCGGGTTGAATCATTGCATGAAATTGGTAGAGCGTCAACTATGTGATTTTTCTTAGGTTGCGCTGCTATTCTCCCCGTTCACACCACGCATTGAAGGAGGAGTCAATAGAACTTCGGGATCGGTAATGACTTCTTGAGGAGGAAGATCATACCGCTCTCTCAAATCTGTTTGTTGCTCCATCAGAACGTCTTCTGAGAACGAAGGACCTAAGTATCCAAACCAGACATACAACACAATAACTATTGCCAATGATATACCCATTACTAAAATAGACCATGCTACTGGGATGAGATTTCCATACCCTGCCGATGATTTCTCATCCGGGTGACTCGACATGATAATCTGGGTATTACCTTTGTGGTTTTAAAAGCATTTGCCCTTGTTGGCTGAAGAACGACTATTCTTTTAGTAGAGTGCATGTATTTCATTTACCAACAAACAATAAGTAAAGGATTCTCCAGCAAAGACATAGGTAGGATGGAACCAAGTGGACGTCCGGTACATAGAGAAGACACACCGATCTCGCTTAAGTATCTGAGTACATTGTTGATAAAGGAAATTAGCACTGATTCGCTGCAAAATCTCCCTACAAATATCTACCATGAAGTGACTGCACACATTGAAACGCTAAGAGGGTCTTCTAAAGAAATTGCCGCCGAGGAACAAATTGTAAAAGCTCAGATAGGACTCCTATTCAGTGCAGTAAAATTGCTCTTTGAAGCCAGATATGCCAAGATCAACGCAAGTCGAGAAGCAGATTTTCAAGATACGCAAAAAGGTGACTTAGGGACGATTGATTATTCCAATTTGACCAGAGAGGAAAAATTTGTGCTGGATGGGAGCTTGGAAACAGAGAAAAGAATCGAGATGATTTTGTCGGCAATTCTAACAGGACGACCAGTAGTTTTAGACAAAATTTCAAATATGCTAAGTCATAAGCACATCCCAGTCAGGTTTATCAAGCCAATTGACCGATTCATGGGAATAGATATGGTGACATACGGGCCTTACGTCGAAGAAGATATTGCACTACTTCCGTCTGAAAATGCTAGAGCGCTAGCACAGAATGGTTTTGCTGAGGAAATTCAAATGCTGGCTCCTTACTAGGAACAACTCCCACCGAATAGCCGATCTTGAGTAACGCAAATATTCTTCATGGGCCCTAAATAGGGCAACCGAGAATGACGCATAATGGGGTTGACATCGATCAGTTCTTACTACTAGCAATTTACCCGACTGTGGCTTTCTTCGTGGTAGGATACGTGGGAAAGAAGCTTGCATTATCAGATTTCTTAAAGTACGGTCTTCAATCATTAACTAGCTTTGCATTTTCGATTTCATATTTCATCCTAGTTCCGAACGGAAACGCACAGGGTATTGCAGTAGTTCTACTACTATTTGCCATACTCCTTCTTGTAATCGCTAGAAAGCACAAACTGGAATCCGAGATTTCCAAACCTCAGGTCTAGGTGGCGTCGAGATTCTCAATTTTGAAAAATTCCATATGAACTGGTACCTGTAAGTCAACTCTTCTCATTATGTTTGCTGTGTTGTACATATTCACCTATTGAATTCTTTCCCAGAGGCTGTACTTAGGAAATATTTCGCCCAGTCGCTTGACAAGAAACATTGTACATTGATTGATATTCAAATCCATTTGAAAATATGTAATGCCAGAGATGTGCTACCTAAAAGGATTAATACACCGGTTATGACTTAAATTATTGATGCCAACAGCTTACGTACTTATTAATTGCGACCTTGGTTCGGAGGAGGAAATCCTCAAAGAGCTAAGGAGACTAACTGAAGTTGTTGAATTAAGCGGCGTATATGGCGTATATGATATAATTGTCAAGATTAGGGCCGATTCTATGGATAAACTGAGAGAAACTATAACTTGGCATGTGAGAAGAATCGATAAGGTTAGATCAACTCTTACAATGATAGTTATTGAAGGACAAGGAGATAAGTCAAAGTCTCAAACATAGGTTTAGCACGACTTTAGAAAGGAAGCAACTCATGACCAATGAATTCCTGCTACCTTATTTAATAAGGATCAGGTTGGGAAATCAGGAACATCACTTTTTCATAACTTAATATCGATAATCCTAAACCCTAAGACCAGCGCGATTCCTATTATTACAAACCCGGCAGCCATTAATGCGCCCTGATTCTTAATTGGTGCATGAGAGATTCCACCCTTATAAAGTAGATAAACCCCGCTTGTGCCAAGTAGAAAAATAATAGTCATGACCACTGTCTCAGCAACAGTCTGAATGGATCTTGATGGGATTATAAAAGAGCCTGATAACCTTCCAGATCCTTCTAGAATAGAATTAAACAAGCCTGATCCTAACGCAAAGAAAAATACAAGATAAATAGACGACGCAACCAAAATTGCCTTATTTGAGCTCATTGGCATTTTATTGTCAACTAGAGAGTGACTATTTATAAATGTCTTTTTAGCTGGGCCCAACCAACGATAAGCCGTAATTTGGCTGATTAAGGACTCGCTGAACTCTGATCGTTTATTATTGCCAGTGCTCTAACAGGAGAACCAGAGGCTCCCTTCAATTTAAGCGGATTGATTAACAGGGTGAATTTGTCTTTGTGTTTTAGACTCTCGAGATTACACAAATTCTCTACGATTAAAATGCCTTTAGCAAGTAGTATCTTGTGAGCTGAGAAATGCTCATCTGACCCAATATCGATACTAGGACCATCTATTCCTATGGCGTTTACTTTTTTCCCTGCCAAGAACTCGGCAGCTTCTACCGATAATCCAGGATTACTTACCATGTAATTCTTGCTACTTATCATGCTCTGCCAGCCGGTTCTAAACACTATCGAAATGCCGCGATCAATTTCGTTGATATCGCGCAAATCGTCAAGGTTGATCAAACTGTTTGCGTCTTTAGGTAGATGCAACAGTAAGGCAGGACTTAAAAGTCGCTCTACCTCTATCATATCTACACTCTCAGTATTTGCTATGAAATGGGAAGGAGCATCCAAATGAGTTCCAGTATGAGTACTCATCATCATAATTTCTGAATCATATGATTGCACATCATATTTTGTCCACTTCATGAAAAGAGGTTGAGGTGAACCCGGGAATACCTGCAAATTTGCATCTATTTCGAGCGACAAATCTAATATGTGCATCGGCTATTCTGTCATGTATTCCCGCTACTGATTTTTAAGTCGTCTTAACAATTCGACGAACTTCTTTCGCTATTTTCTCTATTTTTGATGCATTCCAGATGATTGAGGTAGCCTCATGGTCTACGATCAACTCCAATACACAACAAAGATCTCCAGACGATGAATTAACTATGCTGAGTCTTCATTTGTGATCAATGCTAGAAGCGCTGCTCGAATTTCCTTCCCATTTGCTGCTTGCCTGAAGTAAGTGGCATTGTTTGTATTGTCTATCGAATGCGAGATCTCATCTAACCTGGGCAATGGATGCATAATTGAAACATCAGCTTTTGATTTGTCAAGCGTAGCTTGGTCAATTGTATACGTACCCTTTACTTTTTCATAATCTTGTATGTCTGGAAATCGTTCCTTCTGGATCCTGGTTACATATATGACATCTAGGGTTGACAAAAGATCTTCAGGTAAATCACTGTACTCCTGGATCTTTAATCTATTCTCCACGCCGTATATTGACTCCTTTCGTATGCTAAGGGTGGGGGGCGATATCAGTCGAATATCTACTTCGTAATTTGCAAGTCCATATAACAAGGAATAAATCGTTCTCCCGTATTTTAGGTCACCAATAATTCCTATCTGAAGCCCATCAATTCTCCCCTTCTCTTTATATATTGTATATAGATCAAGCATGGCTTGAGTCGGATGTTCCTCGCTTCCACTCCCTGCATTGATAACTGGATTCCTTGACAATTCGCTAGCAAACCTACCTGAACCATCCAATGGATGCCTTAATACGAGTACATCGCAGTACAAGTCCATAATTCGAATCGTATCTGACAAGCTTTCTCCTTTTTCAATTGATGAAGATTTAGGATCCGCTATGCCAATCGAGCTGCCCCCAATTGAAGAGATTGCGGCCTCAAAGCTCATTCTTGTTCTTGTGCTTGGTTCGTAGTAAATTGAACCAAGGGTTCGTCCCCTACCTAATTCGCTTCTTTCAGATCTTGATAGGGTAGATATCTTATCAGTAAAACTGAAGAGAAATTCTAGTTCATCCCTACTAAAATCTCTTATTGAAACAACATCCCTATCATAATAATGATTTGTGGTCAATTTCGTAAATCTTGATCAGATATTCTATTACTTTATATTTATTATTTTGAGTGGTACTCTTTCAAGGGCCTATGTCTGTACTGAAAGTAGCTTTCATCTAAGTTACTTTATCTTATGGATTTTATTTCTCTTCCCAATAGGTTCATATGAAGAAATGGCACTCGAATTCCTATTAGTTGGGAATTTACAAGTACGATATTTACAAGAGTCCTAATCTAGGGTTGTTCTGTCGCGCGAACAATACCACTCTCATCCTACCTTTTGGTTTCGCCGAAACTAAGATGACTAAATTGAGGAGTTACCTAGAGGTCGAAAATGTAATATTTACGTCGATCGGAGGTACCAGGCTCATTGGGGCAACGGCCGTCATGAACAACAAAGGTATACTGTTGTCATCATTTTCGTCGGATGAGGAGATTGAAGTTATGAAGCGATTCACGCAGCTTAACGTAGAGAGGCTATCTAGCAGATTTACTGCCGTAGGGAACCTGATTTTAGCCAATGATAATGGTGCATTAGTTTCTCCTATATTCAAAGGTGAGATTGACAAGCAGGTCCAGGACGTTCTTGGAGTACCCGTAATTACCTGTACTGTTGCAGGATATTACCAGATCGGTTCAATGATTGTTGCAACTGATACTGGAGCAGCTGTACACCCCAAGGCATCAGAGGAAGAACTGGCTACTATCGCAGAGACCCTAAAGGTCGAGACCGAGCCAGTCACAGTTAACGGCGGCATTCCATACCTGTCATCTGGATTGCTCGCTAACAGCAAATCCGTTATCGTTGGAAGTTTGACGAGTGGACCAGAGTTGATCATGATTAGTAGAGCTTTCAAGGTTTAGATTCTATAGGATTTACGTTGAACAGATAAACAAACACCAGTATCGACTGGCAAATCGATATTTCTTAGCCTTGACAGAAATATTTCTGCAAGTGTATATCAAGAACGTTTGATTGAAAAATAAAGAAACTGTGTAACTCAAATCATACCTGAAATTCGGAATATGGGAAAGCCAGCGATTCCAAAGCTCTATTGTATAAACTTGAACAAGCCGCACTATACAGAACAAAATTTTAACGATATCTGTAAATAAGAACTGGTTTTGACAACAATAACGTATATAATAACAAAATAGAGATAATATTGACGATGTCTGACAACGGAGTCGAGCCCAAAGAAGAACGATCTCCATTTACAAGTACTTGGGCTATTGAATGGAAGGACAAGATTAGTCATGTTGTCAACACACAAAAAGAAGATGACTACCCTCAGGCCTTAAGTTTGTTTAATGAACTAACTAGTTCGGGAAAGGAGGTAGTACTTTACGAAATACGTACGCCTATTGCCGATCCTTCGGCTCAACCAAAAAAGATCCCCATTCTGAATAGCGCAAAGGCAAAGAAAAGAGCATCCAGTGGAGAATCTAAACCACGAACAGCGGGAGTGTCTGAGAGAATTACAAACGCAAGCAAATCTGCGAGGACTTCTGCTCTGAAGGACCTCAGGACAAGAATATTTATCCTGGTTGCGGTCATTGCAGTTTTTGTCATTATTCTGTTTCTTATCTCTATTTTTTTTACTGGCGGTGATTTGGCGCATAATTTTTCAATTTTTACTTTTTCAGTTGAATCTTCCGCGCCAGGACTTAACATACCACCTTTTCCGGAGTAATGTTGATGTTACTTAGGGCTAAAACTGTAGGTTGTTTGAGCCATTCTTTGGCAATTTGCACTTCCTTTTTAAATACACAAGTTTAATACTACTGGCTAGTTATAGGGGCTATGCCAATAGCATACGTATTACTCAACTGTGAACTAGGCCATGAAGCAGATATTATTAACGAACTGAAAAAACTGCCAGGAGTCAATGATGTGGAAGGTTGTTATGGAGTTTACGATATGATCGTGAAAATAAGTTCGGATTCGATGGACAAGCTAAAGGAGACAATCACATGGCACATTCGAAAGATAGACAAGATAAAGTCGACTTTAACATTAATAGTTATAGAAGGTCAGGGGAATAATTAGTATTGAAGCGAATTGAATATTTATGAGACTATGAGTCACTTACCATTTCAGTATGTTAACTTATCTTTGGTCGTCCCATTATACTAAGTTAACCAAATTTCAAGACTAAAGTAATGTTGGTCGGCTAATTCTCTTTCGTTGTTAGCGCGTGGTGTGGATAGTCACCCCATATCGTGTCCTGTCCGGTCTGGCTTTCGAGTTCATCTATTGCCATTAAAGTATTCTGCTTCAAAAAAAAGGTCAGTGAGATATGCTCATTACTTGATATCTTGGAAAGCCTGTGAAATTTGCGATTTTATCGCTTCCAACTCCTTGCCATTGGATATAAGAAAAACATTTTCTGGTTTCCCTCTTCCACACTTCACGACTATTGCGAGTCCATCGTCTTTTGGTTGAACATCAAGGAACGCTCTAAAGTTTAGCGTCTTCGAGTAAACAATTCGATGTGGACGTACTTCCTCAATAACCATGTTGCCTAGCGACTTTACGAACCGTCTAAGCTCTAACAGCATCTCTCTGATATCGCCTCGTAAACTTGTCAGATGATCTTCAAATTGCAGGCCAGTCTTATTATTAACGAAGCCGAATTCACCCATTGGAACCACTATGAGAAAACCCCTTATTAATTAAGGAGGCAAACGCAGTCTTTATTTCCCCAGACCGTCGCACGCTTTTCAACATTTCAGATTTTGAACCATAATGAAATTTTTGGATATGCATCTGATAGGCAAAGACAGACTTGATCATGCGGAACTTTTTGTGAGCAATTCAAACATTATCTTCAATATGTATAATGAACGGAATGGACAAATTTCAACCTTCATTCAAATATATCATCTGCGGGATATTACTGATGTAAAAGATCAGAGTTGAGAATCAAATAAATTTGTATTTACATTTTGACCTCTAAGTAATTAAGATATAATAAGTTAGCTTATCGAGGTCTAATTCCAAAGGGCGAGACGCTCTTTAAGAGGAGCAAAGTGTCTTTCTATCTCATCAAAGCGTTCATAAAAATTATCTGTGCGACGAAGGTTTTCAAAGGAAGAGTCCGTCTTTATCTTCTTCAAGACCCCACTCACTTCATCAATCGTTACGCCATGCTTAATATCATATTCTATTTGCTTTATGCAATTAGCTATGGTACCGTACCTGCGATGTTGCCTTTTCTCCCACGTCGAGGCCGTTTCCGATATTCCAGTTAAGTACTTTACAATTGTCTTTTCCATGTGTTCAATATGCCAATCCTTCATCGGAAAGCTATTCTGAGTCAAAAGATCCACAATATATCCCTCCGCCTGACATATAAGCTAAGCCCTATTCAAATAGAAAGCCTATTCTATTACTTTTAAGATGTATTTGGGAGGTTGTAAACTTTCGTCAGCAAATTCATACGCTCATATATCACTTATCCTCGTTCTTCAGCGAGGCAGATGTCAGCCGATTATTTCCCTTATCTTGATTAATTGAAATGTGATTTAAGATGGGAAAAGTATATAGTATCTTCCAATCATCATAGAAATTTATTTATTGCATATCAAAAGAAATCCAAATCCAATCTCTTGTATGACCCATGGTAAGGACGCAACATACCTAGATTATCCCGGTCGTCTTTCTTAGATACCTCTCGAAACTTTGTAATGCCGATATCTGTTCTTCGGATTGAACTGAGCCTGGCCTCAAAATTCTGATATTATTGATGGCATCCAGAGCTGAGAGATTGGGGTCTTGTTTCATGATATATGCTGCAAGAACGGTTCCGGTCCTCCCTTTTCCAGCTGCGCAATGCACTAAAACTGGTTTCGCCTCGTTAATGTGTTGGTCTATATAGTTGACCGTTGTTTCTAAGCTCTCAAGTGATGGAGCACAAAAGTCGTCGACCATAAGATGCATGTACTCCAGTTTCTCATTGATACCGGCTAACCATGAACTTGGAAGCGGGCTTTCCCTAATTGTGATGATACTTTTGATGCCATTCTTTGCTACCCATATAAGTTGCGGCAAATTGACTGGCATGCCGCTGCCAGCTAATTTTTTCTCTATTACCCAGCTAAAATTCGTTGGTCGATTTGCAAATCGCCCGTGGAACCAACGATAAGTATTGCCAATTCTAGTCATATAGCTGTTTTGATAATTACCTACAAGAAGAGAATATATGTCTTTTAAGTCAGCGTGTTGGTCCTTCGATGCGAATGCAAAACTTCGTGGCACAAGTAATCTTAATCCGCTAGCATCAAGGTATGCAAGGGTTAAATACCGCAGTGGGGAGTTCAGTTGGACAGTGTCAAATGGTGGCGCACTTTGATTCAACATGATTTCTCAGGCAAAATAGTGCTGATCACGGGAGGCTCAGGTGCAGTAGGGAGTCGGTTATTGAACTTTTTTTCGTCCCGCGGCGCTACGACGATAGGAACCTACCGAGATGAAATGAGTATCGATATCACTCTCTCAAAACCTGAAGGAATAGATCTCTTTCGATGTAATATCATGGAGGATTCCAATGTGACCTCTCTCATCAATACAATCGCCAAGAAGCACGGTCGAATAGATATTCTAGTAAATACAGTAGGGGGGTATCTCGGTGGAAAGAGTGTAGTCGACCTTGAAGAGGAAGAATGGAACAAGATGTTTGGCATAAATCTGCTATCGGCGTTCCTAATCACCAAGCATGTTTTACCGTTGATGCTTCGATCTGGTTATGGTAAGGTAGTCCATATTTCTTCGTACACAGGGATATCTGCTCAGGGTTCGGATTCTGCTTATGCATCATCGAAAGCCGGTCTGATAAGATTTGTGGAATCCGTATCAAAAGAAGTGAAGGATTACAACATTACAGTCAACTGTGTATTACCTTCGATTATCGATACAAAATCAAACAGAAAGATGATGCCTGATGCCAATTTCAAACAATGGGTGAAGATAGATGAGCTAGTGAAGATCATAGCATTCCTAAGCTCTGATGACTCTCGGGCAATGACCGGTTCGGCAGTAGCAGTGCTCAAATCAACCTAGTTTGGCAATATTAACAGAATTGGGAACCAGAAAAGTGATCGGGTTAGCTCAGAAAGGAAATAATTCTTCCAACTAGATCATTTTCGCGGGGCCTGGTTGTTTCCAGAAGTGCGACTCCATCTAATGTAGCAGAAAAATATTCTCTGTAATACATCCGCATTTTTCTCTTTAATGTCCTTTCTACCAGCCCATATTCCATAAGGTCGGTTATCAACTGAGAAACAATCAAGGGATTAAGTTCCGTTTGATGTGAAATCTTGTTCTCTGATTTTGAGCTACCCTTAACGCAACGAAGTATTTGAATATGCCACTTTGTCAGACGTGGATCGTTGCGATCAAAGGTCCTCGCATTCAAGTCTATGTTATCAGAACAGCCTAGGTCGATTATTAATGTAACTGTTGAACCTTGCAACAAAAGTACTATTCTATCACTCCTCTCATTGCGACCTGAGAGTAGCTCAATCTCAAATTATGCAATTAGGCAAAAGGAATTGTTTCTCCTTCGAATAGGCTTCACCATGCAAGGTGATCACATGATATCCCAAAATAAAATAACATTAATTGGGAATTGTTTGAATCGAAAAGGGTGGATAGTTCTTCGGACCCTGCAGAATATTGGCAAAATAGGCTCACAGCAAACTATAGCCTAGATGGGACAGGATTCCAAACCCTTGGTCAGCAGTACAACAAATGGATGTATAGAATAAGGAAAGTTATCGTAAAAAGAGTGATCAAAGGGTCAATATCTGAACTTAATGCCAGGGATGTGTTTGATATTGGTTCAGGTACTGGGTTTTACATAGATATGTGGAAAGAACTGGGCGTTACTAGAGTCAGCGGGAGTGACATTACCGATGTGGCAGTGTTGAAACTAAGACAGAACTACCCTACACTTGAATTTTTTAAGCTTGATATTGGACAAGATGTACTGCCAGATCATCTCTCCGCCCGGAGATTTGATATCATCTCCGCATTTGATGTATTATTCCATATAACCGACGATGCTCGATATCGGAATGCAATATTGAATATATATCGACTTTTAAATGAAGGTGGAATATTTTTATTTTCTGAGAATTTTCTTCATCGTGATGCGCTGAGATCTCAACATCAGGTGAGTCGTCCGCTTTTTTCAATTGAAAGGATTCTTCGGGGGAGCGGGTTTAAAATATTAGATAGAATTCCCATGTTTGTGATCATGAACGCACCAGTCGATACCAACAGTAGGATACTTCCTTCAACCTGGAAATTCATTAGAGCTACCGCAAAGAAAGGGAAGTTTGCTTCGAATGCCACCGGCTGTATGCTTTATCCTCTAGAATTATTTCTTACTAGGATAGCCAAGGAGGGACCATCCACTGAATTGATGATCTGTAAAAAACTTCCAGAGCATTCAGTGCATAGTGAGTAGTAACATTTGTCCGGAGCAAGTGTTGAACATTCAGGCTTCTCTATTTGGCATTCTAACATTTGAACTGTATGTGGATGATTAAGCGACTTCTTGTGGATTCATCGACCATGTTTAATGTTCTTCCGAAACCAAAAGAGAAGCAGTACTCCTCCAATTGCAATTCCAAATAACGAATACACATAAGAGTTGGTGACTACAAAACAGTTCCATTCAAGCATTCTTAAGGAAGGATCCGTTAGGTTCAGTCCCTCTTGACTGAGAACAGACAGACATCTAAAACCCTCCGAATTCAAGTCCAATGCCAAGACCGAAAAAACTGCAATAAAGAATATTCCGTAGTAGAAGTAATTGTCTCCCCATAAGGGCCTCATTGAAAGCGAAAATACAGCGCAGAATTTTTAATGTGAAAATTTGAAGCGTTTGGTGTCTGAAAAAAATGCTTGCAAAGATATTTCGTCAACAAATGGGAAGTTTCTAATGAAACCTTTGTCTTTAAAGTCATATCATTTCCTCAGCCTCACATTGTCTACATCGATCCTAAACCATCCCACTAAAGAATCTTAGCGTACATTAGACGTAAAAATATTTATAATGTATTGCTCCGGCACAGTACGTGCTTAGTAAAACAACTTCATTCTCAACGTACGTACTAATAGCAATAACACTGGGAGCATTAGGGCTCCAAGTAGTGCCTATAAACCAAATACATGCGACAGTGGCTGCCGGATCGGCAGCCGCAGCAGCAGCCGCAGCAGGTGACGCAGCCGCAGCAGCAGCCGCAGCAGCAGGAGCGTCAGCAGCCGCAGCCGCAGCCGCAGGCAGTGCCGCTTCAGCCGCAGCTGCGTCTGCGGGAGGAAGTTCAGCAGCCGCAGCAGCAGCAGCAGCTGGTAGCGCAGCCGCAGCCGCAGCAGCCTCATCGGGAGGCGATGCAGCAGCCGCAGCAGCAGCTGGTAGCGCAGCCGCAGCCGCAGCAGCTGGAGGCTCAGCCGCAGCAGCAGCAGCAGCTGGTAGCGCAGCCGCAGCCGCAGCAGCCTCTGGAGGAGAGGCCGCGTCGGCAGCAGCAGCAGCAGCAGCGACTGACAATGGTGCAGCCGCAGCAGCAGCCGCAGCAGCAGGTGCAGGCGCCGCAGCAGGAGCAGCAGCAGCAGCAGCAGCTGGACAGGCCGCAGCAGCAGCAGCAGCCTCAGGTGCATCAGGTGCAGCAGCAGCAGCCGCAGGTAGTGCAGCGGCCGCAGCCGCAGCAACTGGTGGTGGTGCAGCTGCAGCAGCAGCAGCAGGTAACGCAGCCGCAGCAGCAGCAGCAGCTGCCGGTGGCGGTGCAGCAGCGGCAGCCGCAGCAGCCAG
>Ga0081455_10000556_pt1 | contig 48587 bp, 47 predicted proteins | sample TabmetS3T2R1_FD_70207 | JGI IMG/M metagenome (GOLD analysis project Ga0081455, IMG submission 70207) | Tabebuia heterophylla rhizosphere microbial communities from the University of Puerto Rico - S3T2R1 | ecosystem: Host-associated > Plants > Roots > Rhizosphere ...
AGCGGCGCCGCGTGGCGACCTTGTCGCCGGCCCTTTCGAAGCCCGTGAATCTGAGCGGCATCGCGATTTGAACCTTTCGGCCACCATCCGCGACGAATGAGCAATGACGTCCTGGAACGGCGGCGCACTGGTGCGCGTTCCCGGCGAAAGAAGCTGTTTCAGGGACCTAGCGTCAAGCTGCGGTAACACGATGCCAATGCCGAGCCTGTTCCGCTACTTCGTCGTCGTCGGCAGCGTGCTGCTCGGCCTGCTCTGGCTCGTGAGTTATCTGGCCGGCCCGGCGTCCACGCCGGTCGTCGCCGCCGCCGCGCCGAAGGAGACCCACCTCGCCGCGTTCACCGAGGCCTACCGACGTTACGTGTGGCCCGTCACCGGACTCGACGGTGTCGAATACGCCCCCTTCCAGGTCCTCGCGACCGAAGGTCGCACCTGGACCGACCGCGATCACCTGTGGCACCTCGATATCGCAGACCAGCTCGCCGCCGCGGCACCAAACCTGATCCGGCTGACCCGAGGGCTCATCGTCGATACGACCGACGACGCCTCCACCGAAGCCGGAGCCGGGTGGTGGACAGACCTGACGGCCACCGGCGGTGAAGGCATGGTCGTCAAGCCGTTGGCCAACCTCGTCCGCGGAACCCGTGGCTGGATCCAGCCCGGGATCAAGGTCCGCGGCCGGGAGTATCTGCGCATCATCTACGGCCCTGACTACACCGAACCGGCCAACCTCGAACGGCTACGTCAGCGTGGACTGGGCCACAAGCGGTCACTCGCGGCCCGCGAGTACGCACTTGGCGTCGAGTCCCTGGAACGCGCTGCGCGAGGGGAACCGCTCTGGCGCATCCACGAACCGGTCTTCGCCGTCCTGGCCCTGGAATCCGAACCGGTCGACCCCAGGCTCTAGGACAAGACGTTGAGCGTGAGGGGCCGCGGCGGACAAGCCCGCCTCGGCGGTCCCCTGTCTGCCGTGGACCACCTGTTTAGACAGCGTATAAACTTCCCGAGTGACGTCTAACACCTTAGTTCGGTCGGATTGGCGCGAAGGTCGGCGGCGCACAGCTCGGGCGACGATTGTCGAGGCGGCCTGGGCCCTGGTACGCGAAGCAGGACTGGCCGGCCTGTCGATGCGAGACCTCGCCGCCCGCGCCGGGATCACGACCCCGACGATCTACGCCTATTTCGAATCGAAGAACGACATCTACGACGCCATGTTCGGCGACGCGGCCGCCGAGTTCGAGGCGCGGATGGCTGCCCCCTACGACACCGAGGACTCTGCGGCAGTCCTCGTGGCCGGAACGCTTCGCTTCGTGCAGTTTTGCACCGAAGACGTCGCGCGCTACCAGCTCCTCTTCCAGCGGACCATCCCCGACTTCGAGCCTTCAGAGGAGTCCTACGCCCACGCCGTGATGGCGCTCGAGGGGACCAAGCGCCGCCTGGCCACCGTCGGTGTTACTGACCCGAAGCACGTCGATCTGTGGACCGCACTGACGACCGGTCTCGTCGACCAGCAAGTCTCGAACGACCCCGGTGGAGACCGTTGGGCCCGTCTGGTCGAGGACGCCGTGGCGATGTTCCTCTCACACTGCCAAATCCACGTCGAGAACGCGCCCCGGGCTTCCCTAACGCCACGACGATCCCCGACACGAAAAGGAGCACGCAGATGACGACCAAGATCGACGAGATCGGCCCCGAGATTTACCGGCTCTCGACCTTCGTGGATGGTGTAGGACCGTCGGGCTTGACCTTCAACCAGTTCCTCCTCGTCGACGACGAGCCACTCCTGTTCCACACCGGTCACCGCTCGATGTTCGGCTCGCTGCGCGAGGCCATCGAGCGGGTCATGCCGGTCGATCGCCTCCGCTGGGTCGCCTTCGGCCACGTCGAGTCCGACGAGTGCGGAGCGATGAACGAGCTCCTGGCCGTCGCTCCCCAGGCCCAGGTCGCACACAGCGCCCTCGGCTGCATGGTTTCGATCGCAGAGATGGCGGATCGGCCGCCCCGACCGCTCGCCGACGACGAGGTCCTCGAACTCGGAACCAAGCGGGTCCGCCACATCGACACCCCCCACGTCCCCCACGCCTGGGATGCCGGAGTCCTGTTCGAGGAGGAGACCGGGACCCTTTTCTGCGGCGACCTCTTCACCCACCTAGGTGACGGGCCGGCAGTGACAGAGGACGACATCGTCGGCCCAGCTGCTTCGGCTGAGGACCTCTTCCGCGCCAGCTCGCTGGCGCCGGCGAGCGCCGTCACGGTGGAGGGCCTCGCGAATCTGGGTCCCAGCACTCTGGCATTGATGCACGGCTCGTCGTTCAGTGGCGACTGTGCCGCAGCGCTGGGCGCCCTGGCCGGCGACTATCGACGGCGGATCGAAGCCCGCTGAGTGCGGGGTGACAGAGGAGAAGAAATCATGGCGAGTGCCCGTCAGGGGCAAGTCGAGATCCACACCGACGCATCCCCACAGGACGTTTGGTCCCTCGTGGCCAACCTGGATCGCATGGGGGAATGGAGCCCCGAGTGCTACCGCGTTATCTGGCTCGACGGGGCCAAGGCGCCCGCCCAGGTCGGCGCCCGGTTCAAAGGCAAGAACCGATGGGGACCGGTGCGCTGGTCGATGACGTGCGAGGTGAAGACGGCGGACCCGGGAAGAGAGATCTCGTGGTCGACCGTCAAGGGCGGCCGCGACGTGGTGAGCTGGCGCTACCGGTTCGAGGCGGAAGGTACGGGTACGAGGATCGTAGAATCCTTCGAAGTCCACTCGCTGCCGCTGTCTGCGCGTTTGTTCGAGGATGTACTGATGGTCAACCGCGACGTTCGTCGCGAAGCCGCCATGCGAGCGACTCTGGAACGAATCAAGGCGGCCACCGAGGGCCAGGGCGACGTAGTCTCCGCTACCCGGCGGGCGTCGAGGTTGGCTGGTTGATCGAGTGCATCGCCGGGCAGTTGGGGCCCTGGGTCATGGCGCATGCGCGATGTCGACGACAACCTGGCGGATTCCCTGTGTTTCGTTCGAGGTCGTCTCCCTTTCCTCCAGTCCGCCCGACGATCTCAGTTGGTGCGGGCGGGCCACTACTCGAACGGGCTGGCGACGTCGGCCCGGGAAAGACAGGGTGCTCGGTCCACCAGCGATGGGGTAGGGACTTTCGGACCGGGAGGTTCCGTGCGTCGACTCTCGTCGAGGTCATCCGCGGGGCTCCAGAGCCGACGTCTCGATAAGAGCCCAAAGACTCTGTCCTTCGACGGTTTTCCGCTCCAACACCGAGGGACCTAGACCTGGAAGGACCATGATCACACCCCCGAAGGACGTCCCAGACGTCTTCCTTGCACCGGTCGTGCTTGCCGTCGATGCGAGACTCTACGAGCTCGGTCGGCTCGACGACGCCGCGCTCGCGTACGAAGTTTCGTCGCGCTGAGCAAGTGCGAGACGAGCCGTTGCCGGCAGAGCTACTCGGCTCGGCGCGGAGGGCGTCGCGTGGGCAGGAAACTACGTCCGCCCTAGTTGAGTAGGGCGCCGCCGTCGACGACGACCTGCGCACCCGTGATGTAACCGGACATTCCGCTTGCCAGGAAGAGCGCGACAGTGCCGATCTCGTCGGGTTCTCCCATACGTTGCATGGGAATCCTCTGGGCGAACTCCTCGACAGAGGTCTTCAGACCTACGTTGTCGTCACCGGTCGTGTCGGGCGTCGTGATGCCTCCGGGGGCGATTGCGTTGACCCAGATCTTGAACGGTGCGAGTTCGAGTGCCGAGTTCTTGGTGAATCCCCATGCGCCATGTTTGGAAGCGTCGTAATGCGCCAGACCGACCATCGAAGGGTGGATCGCGTCGATTGATGTGACGTTGATGATCCGACCGCCCCCCTGGTCTTTCATCACGTCGCTCACATGTTTGGTCATCAAGAAGACGCTGCGCAGGTTAACGCGCATGACCCTGTCGAACAGCGCCTCTTCCATCTCGCCGATCGGACATGACGGGTAGATCCCCGCGTTGTTCACCAGGATGTCGATCGTTCCGTACGAGCTTCGTACGAAACCGATCAGGTGCTTGACCGACTCCTCGTCGGCGACGTCCAGTGAGCATGCGCCCGCGAGCCAGCCCTTCGTCGACAGATCGTCAGCCACCTCTTTGGCGCCGGCTTCGTCGATGTCGGCCACGACGACACATGCGCCCGCTTCCGCGAGTCGTGAGCAGATTCCGCGCCCGATACCCTTCGCGCCGCCGGTCACAACTGCGACCTGGCCGGTGAGGTCGAGCAGTTCACTGATCGTCTTCATAGCGCCTCCTCCGAATCGGTGCGCTCATCGTGGGACGAACCCGTTTTCCGCGGCTAGGGCACTTCGACCTCATTACCGCTGCCACGGAGGAGCTTCATGCGTGGTGGTGGTCAGCCGATCCGCGTACCGAAGCATTCGGGCGAAGCGTCTCGGCTGCAAGAAACTTCGGCAAAGAGATGTTGCCCATCCTTGTAGCTATGGCGAGGTTGGCGAGGCGGATCCAGGGCCGTTCGTCACGAGTTCGAGGGAGGTCCAAAGCCTCTGGTCGGGCGTGTCGTCGTTCTCGAAACTTCGGTGCGTGAGCTTCGCGAAAGCTTCTGCCCCTGCCGATGACGTACGTAAGATCGTCCGTACATCCCGCTCGACGGATGCTCCGATACCGGCGCTCATGGAACGGGCGCTCGCTGCCGCAACGCTTGCCCCGTCGATCAACAACACCCAACCGTGGATCTTTCAAGCCGGTACCCAAAGCGCGCAGATCGTCCTCCGCGCGGATTACTCTCGTCGGCTGCACGAAGCTGATCCAGAGACCCGACAGCTGATCATCAGCTGCGGAGCCGCCCTGACCAACCTCTTGGCGGAGCTACATGCATCCGGAATCCGAACGACGACTGCATTCCGGCGGCCGTCGGGCCGATCGCCCGACTTCGCGCTCGTGTCCCTGGCCAAGGCCGGCGCGGGATCGGATCGAGATGACCTTGATCTGGCAGACGCGATACCGCGGCGATTCACCGCACGATCGGCATTTGGTCCGGACCCAGTCCCGGTCACCCTGCTGGACGTCATGATCGAGTCGGCTTCCGCCGGGGGTTTGGAACTCAGTCCGATCACCTTGGAGCGCGACGCTTTCGCGGCGCTTCACCGACGAGCGCATCGGATCCAGGAACGAAACCACGCGCTGGCCCGCGAAACCGCCGCCTGGACCCGTCACGACGCGTCCGCCCGGGACGGTATCGTCCCAGCGACGTTCGGTCGTGACTCGACGGTGAATCGCGATCTGCACCTTCCGCAGCGTGACTTCGCTATCAACCGCGAGATTCCGACCGCACAGTCGCGCGAGCGAAGCGGTTGGGAAACGTTGGTGGTGCTGGCTTCAGCGGGGGATGGGCCGGAGGACTGGATCCGAGTCGGACGCGAGCTCGAGCGGCTACTGCTGATCGCCGCCGGCAGGGGAGTCATGGCCTCTTACCTCAATCAGTGCGTCGAAGTCTCGCCGCTGAGAGAATCTCTGCGCCGAACCCTCGGACTCGCTGGGGTGCCGCAGTTGATCATGCGTCTGGGATTCCCAGCGGGCGAGCCCGGACCGCTTTCTCCGCGTCGCCCTTTACGTGAGGTCGTCCGCATCCAGGAGCAACTACCGCGATCGATCGTCGACGTGTTCTCGATTTCGAGGACAAAAGCCCGAGGCGAGGAATGGGTTGTCCATGTTGACTCGTGATCGTCACGTTGACGACCTGCCGGAGTGGCGAGTAGACGGTGCCGACTTCCCTGTCGGCGCGCCGATCCACGATGCGGTCTCGTTCATGCTTCGCTTCGCGATCCTCGCGCCGAGTCCGCACAACACGCAGCCGTGGCGGTTTCGGATAGAAGGACGGGAGATGACGCTCGGTCTGGATCATGCCCGGGCCCTCGCTGTTTGCGATCCGTTCGAGCGGGAGGCAACTATTTCCGCCGGCGCCGCATTCCTGAACTTCAGAGTTGCTGCAGCACGATTCGGCTTCGGAGTCGCGACTCAACGTTGGCCCGGAGGTGCTAGTTCGTCCTGGGTGGCGCGAGCCTCGGTCACCGACGGCGGGGCGCCGGACGCGGAGCTGGCAAGTTTGTTCGACGGAATTACCCGCCGAGTCACGAGCCGGTACGGCTTTTCCAATGACGACGTACCGGCCACCGTCATCGATCAGTTGCGTCAGGCCGCTCGCTCCGAAGGCGTCCACGTAAAGTTCGTGGCCGACCACGACATACGACGATCGAGCGGCGCGAATTTCGCGCCGACCTTGCGAACGTCGCCGGACTCGCCGGATGTCCACAAGTCCTGCTGCGTTTGGGCTACGGACCGGACGGCGAGCGGCAACCTCGACGCGAGATGTCTCGCGTCCTCGAGACCTGCGAAGGGAGCACGCGATGAGCGGTTGGCCACTGGACTTCCTGGGTGCGTGCCTGGGGATTTTCGTCATCGTGGCCACGGTCGCCGACGTGGTGGTGGCCATTCTGGTGGGCAAGCTCGTCATCGGACTCATGGAGGACCGACACGAGGAGCGTCACCGTGTCCCGCTGAGGGCGAACGGCGGTCACCCGCATCCGCGACCTCGCCCCCGGACGTCTTGGGCGCCGCCCAGTCCAGCGGTACGACGACCACGGGGCAGCGGGCGTGCCTCATGCAGGAAACGGCGGTCGAGCCGAGAAGGCGACCGAACCCCCGGGCCACGTGAGCGCCGACGACAAGAAGCGACGCTCGCGCAGCGTAGTGACAAAGGATCTGCGACGGACTCCCCGCCGCCACGATCTCGGCGACTTCGACCCGCTGTCCAGCCGTAACCTCCGCTACGGTTTTCTGGAGAGCTTCGAGCGCCACGTCGTGATAGATGTCCGGCGTCGGAACGACGATCGGCTGCGAACCCACGATCCAGGTTGCTGCCGGCGGAGGCTCGTAGACGTAGATTGCTTCGACAGCCGCTCCGTCGTGCCTATTGAGCGCCCACTGCAGGGCGGCTTTGGACGGCTCCGATCCGTCCACTCCCACGATGATCAAGCCAGGCTCGGACGTGTCTTCGCGCTGATCGATCTCAGCCATCTTCAATCCCCTTCCGCTCGTGTCCAGGTTGCTCCGCCGGCAGGGACACCGATACGGCCGAAGGTCCCGAGGTCGCATACCGGACGTCGGGACCAACGACCCTGCTGCTCCCTTGCCGTGCGGCGCAAGATAGGGATCGGCAGCTATTCAGGTCGGAGGAACGCCGGAGATGCACACGATTCCCAACAGACGGAGACCCGGCGCCGGCGACCTGGTAGCGATCCCGCATGACTGTGCCACGGTCGAGACGCACATCTCCGTCCTCTATTTCGTCGGAGACATCGTCTACAAGATCAAGAAGGCCGTCGACCTCGGCTTCGCCGACTTCCGAAGCCTTGGAGCCAGGCACTCGGCGTGTGAACGGGAACTTCAGCTCAACCGGCGGCTGAGCCCTGACGTCTATCTGAGGGTGGCCGAGATCATGCTGCCGACGGGAGAGACGGAGCCTGCGGTCGTCATGCGACGGCTGCCCTCCGACCGGTCGCTTTCCGCCCTTCTCGAGCGTGACGAGCCGTCGGTGGTGGGCGACGTGCGTGCGATCGCGCGGATCATCGCGGCATTTCATGCCCGCTGCACGGTGCACACCGAATCGACGGCTCCAGGATCGTTCGAAGCGGCGCGTTTGAGGTGGCGTCGGGAATGCGAGCAACTCGGGGTATCCGCGCGGCGCCTCGTAGACGCCTCGAATCTCCAGGAGATAGCCCGGCGTGGGACCGAGTTTCTCGAAGGCAGGCGCCGCCTGATCGACGACCGGCTCGCTCGGGGAATGGTTCGTGACGGGCATGGGGATCTGCAGGCAGCAGACATCTTCGTCTTGGATGATGGGCCCCGGATCATCGACTGCCTTGAGTTCGACAGCCGGCTCCGGATCGGCGATGTTCTGCTCGATGTCGCGTTTCTCGCCATGGACCTGGAGCGCCTCGGAGCAAAGGATGCATCCGCAGCATTCATCGCTGCATACCAAGAGTTCTCGGCTGAGAGCCATCCGCCGCCGCTGCTCGACTTCTTCGTCGCCTACCGAGCCCTTGTTCGCGCGAAGGTCGCCGCGATTCGTTGGCAACAAGGCGAGCTCTCCAAAGCGGGAGAGATTCGCGGCTTTGTCGAAATCTGCCTTGCGCATCTTCGGAAGACCACGGTTCATCTCGTTGTGGTCGGCGGTCTTCCGGGTTCCGGAAAGTCGACCGTGGCACGGGAACTTTCTCGAATACTCGAAGCGCACTACCTGTCAAGCGATGACGTCCGGGACGAGATTCGCGACGGGCGCGCCGTTCACCCGAATCCGGTGGCTTGGGGCACTGGGTCCTACACCGCTGAGGCGGTTGGGCAGGTCTACGCGGAGCTGCTTCGCCGGGCGGAGCTCGTCGTCACGGAAGGCTTTTCGGTCGTCGTCGATGCTTCGTGGTCCCGTCGGGTGGACAGGGACGCGGTGCGCCGCCTTGCGGCGAACCAACACGCCGTCCTCACCGAGCTCCGCTGCGATGTCGAGGATTCGGTTGCTCAGACTCGACTCGTGGCAAGGACAGGGGGGAGTTCGGACGCCGATGAGAGGATTCGTCGCCGAATGACGGCGTCATTCGAACCATGGCCCGAGGCGACTCCGATCGACAACGGCGGTGTGCCGACGCTGGCGATCGTTCGGGCGACTCGCGCCGTGACGAAGCAGGTCGAACGGCGGTAGCGAATCGGGGTCCGAGGACCCTAGTTCAGGTGACTTCGTCTCGGGACGATCAAGATGTGAACGCGACGTCAACCATGGCTGTCGAAATCGATCGCGCGACACGTCCGTCGGTGACCCCCGCCCGGGACGCATCTGCTCAGCCGCTGCGGATCACCGGCCTACGCAAGAGTTATGGCCCGCACGTCGTCCTTTCCGATGTGACGATGTCCTTGCGGGCCGGAACGATCACCGGCCTGCTTGGTCCTAACGGAGCAGGGAAGACGACAACGCTGCGGGCTATCGGCGGACTCCTGCGTCCAGACGCAGGTCAGGTCGAGATATTCGGCATCGACGCCGGCACGTCCGCCGCCCGATCGCAGCTGGGGTACCTGCCGGCAGATCCTGTTTTCGCCGGCAGATCGACGGGCGCCCAGAACCTCCGCCTACTCAGAAGCCTGCGACCCGAGTCGACGGTCGACGACCATGCCGCGATTGCTGAGCGGGTCGGCCTATCGCAGAAAGACCTCGCTCGGCCCGTTCACGACTACTCGAGCGGCATGAGGCAAAAGCTCGGAATCGTGGCCGCGCTGCAACACAAGCCAGGCTTGATCGTGCTCGACGAACCCGCGAACCGACTCGATCCGATCGCGCAGCGCGCTTTCGCGGGCCTCGTACGGGACGCCGCCGACGAAGGGGCCGCGGTGCTCTTGTCATCGCATCTACTCGCCGAAGTCGAGGAGATCTGCGGCGAGGTCGTGATGATGAGCCAGGGCGCCTTATTGGAGTCCGTCCGGATCGACGAGCTACGGAGGAGAGCCGCCCGCAAGATCACGGTGTGCTTCGACGACGCAGCCCGTCGGCTGCCGGGCATCGAGAACGCGACCATCGACGGCGCGACGTTGCAGGGGACGATCCCGGCTCGTCGTCCCGATCTGATCGGCTCGTTGGCCAACTGTGCGGGCGTCACCGACATCCTCGTCGAACCGGCGTCGTTGGAGGAAGTCTTCCTGCGAATGTACCGGGAGCAGCAATGACGTGGGCCCTCGTCCGGGATGATCTCAAGGCGCGGTGGCGAAGTGTCCTCGCACTGTCGGCCGGCGTGTTGGTCTTTCTCCTCGTACTGACCGGAACCTTCAGTGCGCTCGGCGGTAGTTCCGGCATCTCCCAGAGCCTCGGCACGAAGAACAACCGCTTCTTCAGCGCATTCGCCGGCAGCGACGGCGCCGACGTCTTCAGCCCGCAGGGCTTTCTCGCGTTCGGATTCGGGCATCCCCTCTTCCTGATCCTCACGCTCGCGTTGTGCGTCGCGATGGGAGCCGGGACGTTGGCGCAGGATGTCGAATCAGGCCGGGCGGAAATTCTCTACACGGCGCCGGTCTCCCGAGCCAAGATCGTTCTTGCCCGGCTGACCGCGCTGTTCTGCGCCGAAGCGGCAGTCTTGGTCGCAGGGGGGTTCGGTGGCGTGATCGGAAGCCGGCTCAGCCCGGACATGGCCTCGATCTCGCCCTGGGTCGTCGTCCGTGTCCTCGCCCAGTACCTACCGCTGACGACCTTCGTTGGTTCGGTCGGACTGCTTGTGTCCGTACTTTCTCGAAGCCGGGGCGGCGCCCTGGCGGCGACGAGTGGTCTCGTCGCCGGCGCGTACGTAGTCAACGTCATCGCGTTGCTTTGGACCCCGATCGCCGACGTACGTCACGCTGATCCGTTTTTCTACTTCCGTCCGACTGACGCTGCCGGAAGCTTTGATTGGGTCGCCGCTGTCGTCCTCCTGGGCGTCGCCGCGATCCTGAGCGGCTTCGCATTCGCGGCGTTGCGTCGCCGCGACCTCGCCTAGCGCGAAGCCCAGCGATAGGTCGGCGAAGAGGTTAGTGCGGCAGACCGGCTCCGGCAAGTGCGATGACGACCCCGACTGCTGCCGCAGCAAGTCCACGCCCGAATTCTCGCAGGCCTCAGGCGATCGAGATCAGCTGTCGGATGCGACCGGATTGCAGACCGCGTGCAGACCGACCTGCGAGACCGTGCGCAAGATGTCGGCCGCGGTGACCAGGCCCACGAGCTGCATGTCGCGATCGACGATGGCAACAGCATCGACACCCTCGCTTCGCATGACGGACGCGACCTGGCCGAGGCTGCACTCCGGCGAGGCGCACGTGGGTCGAGCCCGCAGTAGGAGCCGCACGGGCTGGCTCATCGGCTCCCACGGACCGGGAGTCCACATCTCCAGGAGACGAACCTCGTTGACGATCCCGAGGAACCGATGGCCGGAGGTGACTGCGAGGTGATGGATGCCGTGGTGCGCCATCAGCAGCCAGGCTTCCCACAGCGGCCGGTCGGCGTCGACGCGGACGACGTCTCGAGACATCACGTCGAGGGCAATGAGCTGCGCTGAACTGTCGACCATGGAGGTCAGGACGACGTGTCGAAATCGGCCACCTGGATGACTTCGTCGGCGGCGCGGCGCGGCGTCGGCGGGGTGCCCGGTGCACGGCCCACTCGCAACAAGACCTGGGGATTGACGTCCAGGCGGAGTTCACGCCGAAGGGCCGTGCTGATCGAGGGCACCTCGGTGATCTGGGTGAGCGGACTGGCGGCGTAACCCAGGCGGGTGAGCTCGAGCCAGAGGTGTTCGAGCGCTTCGCCGACGCGCAGCCAGTGGTCGGCGTCGTCGCCGGCGCTGCACAGCAGCAACAGGCATTGGTTTCGCGCGGAATGCGTCTCGGGGGGTAACTGGCCGGACCCGAACATGTCGAAGTCCCGGATCGGAACGTCGTCCATCGCATTGCCATCGACATGGGGGACTACTCCCACCGGCACACCGTCGCGCCGCTCAGGATCATCGGTGATCCATGCTCGTAGCTCGGCGCGGTAACGCGGATCCGCGTTCTGCGTCTGGTCGGCGGTCTGAGCGAGCCGGGCGAGGGCGAGCCGGTCATCCGGATCGGTGACGACGGCAAGCTCCACGCCCTCGGAACTCACGACCGTCCGCAACCTGTCGAGGACGTCGTCGGATACCTCGCCCTCGGCGAACCGCCGGCGGTTCGTGCGGCGGAGGGTGAGAAGCGGCTCCAGTGACGCGAGCGGAGAAACCTGGCGCAGGAGGTCCCCCACCGTCACCCGAGCCAACATATCTGGACGTGCCGGGTCCGGAAATCGGTCGACGATCGCCTCGTAGCCCCACGCCGCGAGGACCACACGCATGTTGAACAAGGCGGCGCCGCACCCGACGGTGAGTTCCCGCCCCAGCGGGTCAAGGGCCCGTAGCCGCCGGGAGTCGTCGGCGAAGAGATCCAGATGCGCACCGTCGACGAGGAACTTCCATGGTTGGGTGTTGTGAACCGATGGTGCGAACCGTGCGGCGCCCGCTGCTTCGAGAAGCACGCTGTGCGGGGACATCCTCGTCGTTGCTGCCATGTCGCTTCCCTGCTACTGGGCCGATGGAGACCGTTTTATCGTGTGCCCGAACGACAGCGGTTTTTAGAGTCCAACGTCCCTTTCAGCCGCGGGTCGTCTCCGGCCAGGTCCACGCGGCTACCTCGGGCATGTCTTCGCCGTGGGTTCGGGTCCAAGCCCGGGCCCGCGCGCGAGTATCGACCATCTTCTGCCGAACGTGGGCGGCTCTACTCTGCAACGACGGGACCCGATCGATGACGTCTATCACCAGATGAAACCGATCGAGGTCATTCATCATCACCATGTCGAACGGGGTCGTCGTCGTTCCCTCTTCCTTGTAGCCGCGGACGTGAATGTTGTGGTGGTTCGTACGCCGGTAAGTCAGCCGGTGGATGAGTGTCGGGTAGCCGTGGAAAGCGAAGACAACGGGCCGATCTTTTGTGAACAGGGCGTCGAACTGACGGTCGGGCAAACCGTGCGGATGTTCGGAGTCGGGCTCGAGACGCATCAGATCGACGACGTTCACCACGCGGATCCGGAGCGAAGGAAACTCTTCGCGAAGGATGTCGACGGCGGCGAGGGTCTCGAGGGTCGGAACGTCTCCGGCGCACGCCATGACGACGTCGGGTTCTGTTCCGTCGTCGTTGCTCGCCCAGTTCCAGATACCCAAACCTCGTTCGCAGTGAAGGCGTGCCTCTTGTGTCGATAGATAGTTCAACGCCGGCTGCTTGCCGGCGACGATCACGTTGATGTACTGCCTGCTGCGCAGGCAATGATCGACCGTGACCAAGAGCGTATTGGTGTCGGGCGGTAGGTAGACGCGAACGACGGACGCCTTCTTGTTCACGACGTGGTCGAGGAACCCGGGATCTTGGTGCGAGAAACCGTTGTGGTCCTGCCGCCACACGTGGCTGGACAGGAGATAGGTGAGCGAGGCGACAGGCCGCCGCCACGGGATCTGCGCGGTCGTCTTCAACCATTTGGCGTGCTGGTTGACCATCGAGTCGACGATGTGGATGAACGCTTCGTAGCAATTGAACAGACCGTGGCGACCGGTGAGCAGATAGCCTTCCAACCAGCCCTGGCACAGGTGTTCGGACAACACCTCCATCACACGGCCGTCGGGCGCAAGGTGATCGTCGCCGGGGCGCCGTTCGGCCACCCACGTCCGGTCGGTTTGCTCGAATACCGCTGTCAGCCGGTTCGATGCCGTCTCGTCCGGACCCATGATGCGGAACGTGCGCGGATTGAGCCGTATCACGTCGCGGAGGTAGCGGCCGGCGACTCTCGTCGCTTCCTGCGAAGCGGTGCCGGGACGTTCGACGGTCACGCCGTACTCCTCGACCGTCGGAAGTTCGAGATCCGTCAGCAACAGCCCACCGTTCGCATGCGGGTTGGCGCTCATCCGTCGTAGGCCGGCAGGCGGAAGCGCGGCGAGATCGGCGCGTAGCGTCCCGTTCCGGTCGAACAGCTCGGCGGGACGGTAACTGAGCAGCCATTGCTGGAGAAGCTCCAGGTGGGCCGGATTGGTTCGGACCTCGGAAAGCGGCACCTGGTGCGCCCGAGCGGTCCCTTCGATCGCAACGCCGTCCACTTCGTGTGGGCCCGTCCACCCTTTTGGCGTCCGTAACACGACCATCGGCCAAGCGGGCCTGGTCGAGTTCCTGGACTTCGCTTCGGACCGAATGCTCGCGATGCGGTCGAGTGCCGTGTCGAGCGCTTCGGCGAGGGCTTGATGAACGGCCGCGGGTTGGTCACCTTCGACGACGATCGGCTGATGACCGAATCCTTCGAGTAGCCGCACGAGTTCGTCCTCCGGAATTCGGGCCAGCACGGTGGGATTCGCGATCTTGTAGCCGTTGAGGTGCAAGAAGGGAAGCACGGTCCCGTCACGCTCCGGATCCAAGAACTTGTTCGAGTGCCAGCTTGCGGCGAGTGCGCCAGTCTCGGCCTCGCCGTCTCCGATCACGCAGGCGACGAGCAGATCCGGGTTGTCGAACGCGGCGCCGTAGGCATGGAGCAACGAGTAACCCAGTTCGCCTCCCTCGTGGATCGAGCCGGGAGTCTCGGGCGCGACGTGGCTCGGCACGCCACCGGGAAACGAGAACTGGCGGAACAGTTCTCGTAGCCCGCCGGTCGTCTGTGCGACGTGTGGATAGACCTCCGAATAGGTCCCTTCCAGGTAGGCGTTCGCGATGATGCCCGGCCCTCCGTGCCCGGGGCCGACGACGTACATCGCGTTGAGATCTCGGGCCACGATCACCCGGTTCAGATGCGCGTAGATCAGGTTGAGACCCGGGGTCGTTCCCCAGTGCCCGAGAAGTCTCGGTTTGACATGTGAGGCGCGTAGCGGCTCGCGCAGCAGCGGGTTGTCCATGAGGTAGATCTGGCCGACGGACAAATAGTTGGCGGCTCGCCAATACGCGTCGAGAAGCCCGAGGTCGAGATGCTCGCTGTGGATGTCGTGCTCGGTCATCGGCCCCACCGGGCTGCGCCGATCTCCGCTTCGGAGAAGTCGCGGTCCGGGTCGCCGTCGTCCGACCAACCGGCCCGAAAACGGCTCGGAACGATGATCTCGCCGAACGCGTCAAGGGCAGATACGGAGACGGTGAAGGAAACGGGTCGCCAGCCCTTGCGATCGGGGTTGCCCCAACGAGACATCGTCACCTTGTCGATCCGCCCTTCCTCGTTCACGACCCGCCAGTCCATCCGCCTGGGCATTGCCAACGTTCCGGCAGCCGACAGCGGAGTACCCGTCGGAATCGACGCGCGTAGCCAATCCCGAACACCGGCGGGCAAGTTCGGGGCACCTCAGCAGAATCGTGGGTTACTTCGTCTCCAGGTACGGCCGTTGGACTCTAGATGCCGGTTTTTCGACGGAACAACAGGTGACGTTCGGCACTGGTCCGCCTCTCGTTCCGAGCCGAAGGTGGATTCATCAGTAATGGTGGCAGGCGAAGGATCGATGATGTTGACGGCGGTTACCAACAGCGCTTCAGCTCTGGAGTTCGTAGCCTTGGCGGCGCATCGGGCACCGCGTCTGGACTCGACGGCCGACTGGGAGATCGTCCCAGCCGGCTACACGATCCAATTCCGTTCGCCCGAACCGAGCGCGACCGGATCACGAAGATTCTTGATCGATTGCGGATCGGCTGTCGAATTCGCCCGGTACGCGGTCCGTTCGCTCGGACGGGCTTGCATCGTTCGGGTCATGCCGAACGCCGACGACCCCTCACTTCTGGCAACGCTGACCGAAACACATCTGCAAGAACCAACGCCCGCTGAGCTCTCAATGATCGTGGCTTCGCGTACGGCGGACTGGCCACGGCAGATTTCTCACCGGCAGATGTTACTGGACGATCTGTTCGCCAGCGTGCAAAGTGCAGCCCGCGATCGCGGTTGTTGGGTCCGTCGGATCGAAGCACAAGCTCCAGGCTCCGCGCCTAGCGCGTTGTCCAGACTCGACCCGTCGCCAGGCAGGCAGTCGGAGAAGCGCAATCCGGCGGCTTGGCTGCTGATCGGTACCGATACCGACGATGCATCCGCTCAGCTACGGACGGGGCGAACGTTCGCGCAGATCGTTCTGTCGCTGCGGACGGCGGGGCTTCGCTGGTGCCCGCTCGTCCCGGTTCCCGAGACTCCTAGGGGCGCGTCTGATCTCAGCCGGGAACTCGGTCTGATCGGAATGCCCCAACTCGTCCTCGAAGTCGGCGGATGATCAAGTTCCCTCTTGCTATCCGGGGAGCGAGGCACGGAAGATGCTGAATGTGGACGGCTCCCCGCCTACTTCCGGTCTCGTTGACGTGGGCCGGTTGGGCCTGCGTGATCTCATCCGGGAAGTCGTCGACCGGGTGGACGGCGTAGCACGCCTCGCCGACCAGCTTCAACTACTCCTGCAATCGGTCGTCACGATCACTTCCCAGCTCGAGCTCGATGTCGTGCTCCGACGGATCGCCGAGACGGCAGCCGAACTCGTCGGCGCCAAGTACGCCGCACTCGGTGTGTTGGACCCTGGCGGGGAGAGTCGCCTGAGCCAGTTCATCACGGTCGGCATCGACGACGAGGAGCGCAGCCGGATCGGAGACCTTCCCAGCGGCCGGGGGGTCCTCGGACTCTTGATCGACGAGCCGCGGCCCCTGCGGCTCGCGAATATCGCAGACCATCCCGCTTCGTTCGGATTCCCCGAGGGACATCCGACGATGCGGACATTCCTTGGCGTCCCGATCACCGTGCGGGGTGAGGCGTTCGGCAACCTGTACTTGACGGAGAAGCGGGACGGCGGCGAGTTCAGCGCTGACGACGAGCAGATCCTGCTCGCCTTGGCCTCTGCGGCGGGGCTGGCGATCCAGAACGCGCACCTCTACGAACGAGCCCAGCTACGCCAGCAGTGGCTCGAAGGCGCGAACGCAATCACTACCCGCCTGCTTGCCGGTGCTCCGGCTGCGGATGTCTTCCCCGAGATCGTGCAGATGAGTCGGAAGCTTTCGGCCTCCGACGTCGCGATGATCGCGTTGCCGGTCGGAGACGGGTCCTTGACGATAGAAATCGTCGACGGAATCGGCAGCGAGCGACTCGCGGGCGCGATCCTGTCGGAGGAGTCGTTGAGTGCGATGGTCATGCGGGAATGCCGTCCGCTTGCGATTGCCGACGCGAGTCGTGACGAGCGGGTCGTCGAAGAACTGCGGGTCGGGGGTATCGGCCCTGTCTTGTATGTGCCGCTCGGAGGAGACGGGGACGCGTTGGGCGCACTCGTGGTGGCCAGGATGCAGGGCAAGCCGGGCTTCGGGGAAGAAACCCTGCAGCTCGCCGAAAGCTTTGCCGGGCAGGCGGCGATCGCGTTGCGGCTCGGCAACGCGGCGGCTGACCGGGAACAGGTCGCCGTCCTCGGAGATCGTGACCGGATCGCGCGTGATCTGCACGACCTCGTCATCCAGCGCCTGTTCGCGACCGGGATGACGCTGGAAGGCGCGTTGCGGGGCATGCAACCACCCGAGAACGCGGCACGCGTGCACCGGGCGGTGAACGAGCTCGACGACACGATCAAAGAGATCCGGACCACGATCTTCGCCTTGCAGAACCCGGCGCCGATGGCCGGAGAAGGGGTCCGGGCCGCGATCGTATCCGCCTGCCGGATGGCGGCGAACTCGCTCGGGTTCGAGCCGGAAATCCTGTTCCGCGGCCCGGTCGACCTCCTGGTGCCGACCGGCATCGCCGAGCATCTGGTTGCCGTCGCTCGTGAGTGCCTCACGAATGTGGCTCGTCACGCGGAAGCGACCGAAGTCCGCTTGGAGCTGACGGTGGAAGCGGATTGGGTCGAGCTTGTCGTGACGGACAACGGCCGCGGTTTCGGCGAAGTGACGCGACGAAGTGGATTGGCCAACCTGCAGGCTCGAGCGAAAAGCCTCGGCGGAGACGTGGAGGCCTCGAATATCTCCAGTGGAGCGCGAGTGTGCTGGAAGGTTCCGCTACCGGACGGGACCGCTTCGCCTGCCTAGTTTTCGGCCTTGGACTCGAGGCGGGCGACGAATGCCGCCGCCTGGGTTCGACGGTCCATTCCGAGTTTCGCGAGCAGATTCGAGACGTAGTTCTTGACCGTCTTCTCGGCGAGGAACATCCGTTCGCCGATCTGCCGATTCGTCAAGCCTTCGCCGATGAGATCGAGGACTCGACGTTCCTGGTCTGAAAGCTTGGCGAGGGGGCCGGTTCTATTCGTCTTGGTGCGAAGACGATCCATCACCCTCGCAGTGACGCGGGGGTCTATCAGCGAGCCGCCACCCGCGATCGTGCGGACGGCCCCGAGGATGTCCGTTCCTCGCACCTGCTTGAGGACATAGCCGGCCGCCCCCGCGAGGATGGCGTCGACGAGTGCTTCGTCGTCGGCGAACGAAGTGAGCATGAGGCAACCCACGTCCGGCAGCGCGCTTCGCAGCTCTCGGCAGACCGATACGCCGTCGCCGTCGGGCAGCCGGACATCGAGGACTGCGACGTCCGGCTTGACCGCGGGTATCCGGACGAGCGCTTCGGCGGCGGTTCCCGCCTCACCGACGACCACGATGTCGCCGTCCGATTCCAACAGGTCCCGAACCCCTCGTCGGACGACCTCGTGATCATCGAGCAAGAAGACCGTGATCTGTTTCGGCGAAGGCTCCATGGACTCATTATCGAGGACTGGTGTTCTCTCGGCGAGGGACCAAAGTCCTTCGTGTCCGAAGCCGAAGCCGACGTGAAGGAAGGTCGAAAGACCCTTGGTAGGCGGCGAAGTGGGTCGGAGGGTAAGACCGACAAATGTATGTCGGGACTCGGAGGGTGAACTGATGACTGAAACGACCGGACGGATTGTCGTTGGCTACGACGGATCGGCGGGAGGAAAGGCTGCCTTGAGCTGGGCGGCACGACAGGCCGAGCTTACCGGTGCGACGCTCGAGATCGTGACGGCCTGGCACTGGCCCACTTCGGTGGGTCTCGTCCCGTTCGGTGACTACCTGCCGAGCGAGGACGCCGAGACGCTAGCCAAGGAGGGCGCGGCTTCCGTGGACCTTCCAATACGTCAGCTGAAGACACGAGTGCTCGAAGGGCTGGCCGCCCAGCGGATCGCGGAGGCCGCGAAAGGAGCTGACCTGCTGGTGGTAGGTTCCCGCGGCCACAACGACTTCACCGACCTCCTACTGGGTTCGGTGAGCTCCTACTGTGTGCACCACGCGCCTTGCGCGGTGGTGATCGTCCGGCCGACTCGTTGAGATCGGCGGACCTCAACCTTCGATGGTCGTTCCCGCGCTACCTGCGACGACGTCCGCGGCCTCGTCAAGCGATCCGATCCGGGCCGGATTCCCGGTCGCTCGCGCGAACTCGGTGCAGGCACGGACCTTCGGTCCCATCGAACCGTGCGGCAGCTCGAGGGCTTCCGCGTCCGCGGTCGAGATGGATTGGATCGGCTCCGGGGTCGGTCCGCCGAAGCCCCGCATCAGGGCCGGAACGTCGGTCAAGATGACCAGCAGATCGGCCTCGATGTCGACAGCGAGGTTGGCAGCCGTGTCGTCCTTGTCGACGATCGCTTCGATCCCGCACAACTCACGGCCTCGGGCGGTTACCGGAACTCCACCGCCGCCACCGCAGACGACCGTCTTCCCCGCTTCGAGAAGCAAGATCACTTCGTCGAGTTCGACGGTTCGATTCGCCCGGGGTGACGGAACGGTTCTTCGCGTCCTTTTTCCATCTTCCCCGAAGGTCCAACCTCGTTGCGCTGAGATCTTCGCTGCTTCCGACTTCTCGTAGGCCGGCCCGATGAATTTCGTCGGCGAACCGAACGCCGGATCGTCGCCGCTGACGAGGGTCTGGGTCACCACCGCGATGGGGGGGCGTGCCGTGCCCTCCGATCTCAGGGCTTGAACCAGCCAATAGCCGATCATCCCTTGGGTCTCGGCCACGAGCGTGTCCAGGGGAAAAGGTCGACTCAGCAGCACGTCGGCCACGCTCTCCAAGGCCAGGACTCCAACTTGGGGTCCGTTGCCGTGGCAGAGCACGACTTCGTGCGCCGAGGTCACCGGGACGAGGGCCCGTGCGACATCCCGGGTTCGTTGCTGTTGCGTATCCGCATCAGGTTTTTCCCCGCGCCGAATCAGTGCGTTCCCGCCGAGCGCGATCACGATGCGCATACCGGTCCAGTTCTTCCCTCACGTGACATGAACCTGGGCAAGCCGAGGACTTGGGACCCCTGGGGGCTGGTCCCGGGAATTCCCTCACTGTAGGTGCGACGAAGTTCGGACGCGCCCACGACGAAGGCGACTCGCCGGCGGAGCCCACCTACACGCCGCCCGCCTACGCGCTGTTCGCGAATCCCTTCGCGAGGTTGTCATTGTTTCCCTACCACTCGCCGACGACCGTAAGCACGGGTAGCTCGCCGGAGGAGGCATGGGTCAGAACCGTGCCTGCCTGCGGCAAATGGACGCGCTCGTCGGGCGCGCACCCCGAAGTGCCGTTGGCGACCGGGAGGAACCTGGCGCAACCGGCCGTTCAACATCGAGTCGCTGACCTACCAGGTCGTGCCGGAGATCGGGGGGCACACCCTGTGAGCCGATCTCCAGGCCGCCTACGACGGGCTTTCCGAGCCGGTCAAGACGCTGCTGGAGTCGGTCAACGCCTTCTACGACGCGCATCCCGGAGATGGCACCTACGAACGGCCGCCGGTAACCGAGACGGTGGAGCACTCGGTCGTTCGAGCTCACCGGCCACCGGCCGGAAGGGGTCGTTCATCAGCAAGTCGGCGGTCCGGCTCAGCGGAATCGGCGCGGCCGAGAGCGAGGCCATCCTGCCGCTTCTTCTGGCTCACGCGTCGTCACCGAATTACACCGTCCGTTTCGGCTGGCATCCCGGCGATTTCGTCATCTGGGACAACCAGGCGACTACGACGGGCCACGGGCTTACCGCAAGGTCATCGGCGACTGAGAGTTGTCGCGGGGAAGTAGTCCGCGGTGCCCGTCAGGTCTATGCGCGCGAAACCTAACGCGCGCTGTTGTATTGCTCGATCACAGAGCTCGGGATGCGACCGCGTGCGTTCACCGGCAGACCTTGTGCTGCCGCCCAGGCTCGAATCGCGGAAGTCTGGTTAGCCCCGGTGGCCCCGCGCCGCCCTGTCCGAGAACGCTTTACCGCCTTGACCTTTCGCGCATGCTCGACCCACTTGGCGAAGTCGCTCCGCAATGCTCGAGCATTCTTCTTGTTCAGGTCGATCACATACGAAACACCGTCAAAGACGAAGGAGATGCTCTCGCTGGCCGTGGTGCCATCCAAATCGTCGGTCATTCGTTCGATGGTTTCGACGTTGCGTGCCACGTTCAGGCCTTTCTAGGTCCGGCGATTTCAATGCCGCCCGGTCATGACCCACAGATCGTAATGCATCGGTCGGGAAAAAGCGCCAACTGATATACGGCGCGACGCCGCGGCATGACGTCTTCGATCAGCCTCGGTACGCGCTACCGGCGTTCCGGCTTCGTTCGTCGAACGCCCGTGTCGGTGGTGATCCACCTGCCGACGCCGGGCCGGTGCCCGGTCCTGCAGCGCGGAGCCCATGACCGTACCGGGCGTTCCGAGCATCGCTGGGGTGCATTGCTCGGGAATGATTGCAACGCTTAGTATCGACGAACGGCGCCGCCTTTCCGGGCAAGGGGTGGCCTGTCGAGGGTTCAGCTTGAGATCGGAGGCCCGAGATGATCGGGAGCGCACCCGAGCGCTACCTTACATCTCGCCTGGCGTCGAGCCCGGCTTGATACGAAGAAATCGTCCCGATCTGGGATGGATCGTCACAAGTCGCTACCATTGCACCAGAAGTACCATCACCACCGGCAGCGGGTAGCCCTATTTGCATACGCACGCTCCTGACATCTTCGGAATTAAGGTAGGCACTTGATGATCATGTCTCAAGACCGCGGATCCGTTGGGCGGTGGGCAGCTTGACCCCCGCAAGGCCTGAGTGGCTCCCTAAGGTCCGTCTGCGTCCGGGACCGGCCAACGTCGCCGAGTATCGCGAAAAGGCCAGGCGGGTGCTGCCGAAGCCGGTCTTCGAGTTCATCGATGGCGGGGCCGAAGACGAAATCACGCTCACGGACAACAATGCGGCGTACAAGAAGTTCACGCTGACGCCCAATGTCGCGAGAGGAGTCAAGTCCGTAGACCTCGGTCGTACCGTTCTCGGGGAGCGGCTCGGGCTTCCGATCTTGCTTGCCCCGACCGGCCTGCCGGGCCTAGCGCACGCAGATGCGGAGTTTGCGGCAGTCAGGGCGGCGGAGGCTCACGGTACGCGGATCGTGCTGTCGACGGGGTCGTCCTACTCGCTTGAAGAGGTAGCTCACGAAGCCACGGCTTCTCATTGGTTTCAACTCTACGCCTGGAAGAACGAGGAATTCGCCCACACGCTCGTCGACCGCGCCGAAAAGGCGGGGTACGGAGCGTTGTTCATCACCCTCGACGTTCCGGTAGCGGGAAACCGTGAGCGGGATGAGCGCAACGGCTTCACGACCCCGCCCACGATTTCGCCGATGAACGCACTCGCCTATGCGGCACGCCCCAAATGGTTGATGACCGCATTCCGCGAGCGCAACTTCGTCCTGCGAAATCTGTTGGACAGCGGCCTTACGTCGGGCTCTCGTGCCCTGTCGACGTTGGAGAGCAACGCGGTCTTGATCGATCCCGACTTCTCGTGGGACAACGTCAAACGTATTCGGGATCGTTGGCCGCGCCGCTTGGCGGTCAAGGGGATCCTCAGCCCGGAAGACGCGGTCGAGGCAGTGGGCCTCGGCGCCGACGCGATCGTGGTTTCCAACCACGGCGGGCGTCAGCTCGACGGTGCACCCGCGACGATCGACGCGTTGCCTTCAATCCTCGAGGCGGTGGCCGGCCGTGCTGAGGTCCTGATAGACGGCGGTATCCGACGCGGGACCGACGTGGCCAAGGCGATTGCGCTCGGTGCTACCGCGTGCCTGATTGGTCGGCCGTGGTTGTACGGTCTTGCGTATCAGGGCGAAGCGGGCGTCTCGAGGATCTTGGACATCTTCCGTGACGAGCTCAATCGGACCCTTACCTTGATCGGTTGCAAAGCGGTCGACGATCTGGGGCCGGGGCATGTCGGGAGACGGAGCTAGCTCTCTCGTCAGAACCGAGATCCACAGCTCTTCGCGATGCGGTCGTCCCGCGAGGGGAAGGGCCTGGTTGCCCGCCGGTGAGACGCTCAGGCGGGCTCCTCGTGCGGTGTACAGTAGAACCTACAAGGTTTACCAAGAAACGTGGGGTTCCCAGCCCGACCCCGTATGCGTTCGACCGACTCAGCTGTGCGGCCTGTGAGGCCGGCCTGCCACGAGTTCAGAGGGCGTTCGCTTGGAAGGAGTACGCGGAACCGTGACGGTAGATGCGTTGAGCGCTCAGGAAGCAATGTACTCGGTTCCTGAGGGGCATGTCGTGCTGAGCGGGATGCAGGCGATCGTCCGGGTCATCACCGAGCAGTTGCGGCGCGATCGTGCCTCGTCGCTCAAGACGGCCGCTTTCGTGTCCGGCTATCCGGGATCGCCGATCGGGGGGTTGGACCAGGAACTCCAACGCCAGCGTCGCCTCTTGGCGGAGAGCAATATCGTGCACCTCCCCGGGCACAACGAGGAGCTCGGTGCGACGGCCGTCTGGGGTTCCCAGCTCGCGGCTCATTCCGATTCACCACGTTATGACGGCGTCATCGGGGTCTGGTATGCCAAGGCACCGGGCCTGGACAGGGCTGCCGACGCCATTCGGCACGCCCAGTTCGTCGGGACCGACCCGCACGGCGGTGTTCTGGCTTGGGTCGGGGACGATCCTGGAGCCAAGTCGTCCAGCCTGCCGAACTTCTCGGGAGAACAGTTTCGAACGCTGAATGTCCCCAACCTCGCGCCCGGGAGCATCCAAGAGGTAGTCGACCTGGGAGCCCACGGGATCGCCCTTTCCCGGGTGACCGGGCTGTGGACCGGCATGACGCTCGTGGCGAACGTCGCCGACGGCGTGGGTTCCGTTTCCGTGTCCGACCGTCCGTTCGACCCGAAGATTCCTACGGTCGAATGGAAAGGGGTCACGTATCGTCCGCGCCTCAACTCCATCATGGGTCCGCCGGCAACGCCGGCGCTCGAGGAAGAGGTCATGGGGCCTCGTCTCGATTTGGCTCGAGAGTACGGTCTGCAAAACGACCTCAATCCGATAACCGTCAAGTCTCCGAACGCATGGATCGGCATCCTCGTGGTCGGTCACATGTACGGGGAATTGATGACGGCATTCGAGCAGCTTGGTCTCGCGTCTGAAGACCTGAATGAGCTGGGCGTTCGGGTAGCGCACATCCGGATGCCTTTCCCGATTCACCCCAAGATGCTGCGCTCGTTCGCCGAGGGTCTTACGGACATCCTCGTGGTCGAAGAGAAACGAGGTCTTGTCGAAGACACCCTCAAGCAGGTTCTGTACGGCGGAACGAATGCGCCGACGATCGTCGGGAAGACCGACGAAAGGGGCCGTACGCTGGTACCCCAGTACGGTCAGGTCGATGCGAGCCTATTAGCGCCGATCGTCGCCCAGCGCCTGTCCCACCGGGTTCCGTCAGAGCGGATCCGAGTTCCCAAACCGGCGCGAGTGGAGCTGCCGCTCCTGGCTACCTCGAGGACGCCGTTCTACTGCGCGGGGTGTCCGCATAGCACCGGAACGAAGGTTCCCGAAGGGGCACACGTCGGTGCCGGCATCGGCTGCCACGGAATGATCTTCATGATGGACCCGAAGCGGGTCGGAACGATCGACGCGTCGACGCACATGGGTGGCGAAGGCGCTCAATGGATTGGGATGAGTCCGTTCGTCGAGCTCGACCATATGTTTCAGAACATGGGGGATGGAACTTACTTCCACTCCGGCCAATTGGCCATTCAGGCCGCGGTCGCGGCCGGCACCCACGTCACGTACAAGGTCTTGGTCAACGACGCTATCGCAATGACCGGGGGGCAGGATCCGTTGCGGAGCGACGCGATTCCCACCGAACGCTTGGCCGGCGTATTGCTGGACCAAGGAGTGAAGCGCGTCCTCATCACTACTGAGGACGTGAAGCGCTATCGAAACGTGAAGCTTCCCAAGGGCGTCCTCGTCTGGGACCGGCGGCGGATCATCGAGGCGCAAGAAATCCTCCGGGAAATCCCCGGGGTGACAGTCCTCATTCACGACCAGCGGTGCGCGGCGGAGAATCGGCGAGACCGTAAGCGGGGAAGACTGCCAGCACCGACGCACCGGGTCGCGATCAACGAGCGTGTGTGCGAAGGCTGCGGGGACTGCGGTACCAAGTCGGGCTGCCTGGCCGTGGAACCTGTTGAGACCGAGTTCGGTCGAAAGACGCAGATCAACCAGACTCTTTGCAACTTCGACTACTCGTGCGTAGAAGGCGATTGTCCGTCGTTCATGACGGTCCGTCCCAAGCAGAAGGGCGCGAAGCTCGGGCCCGCGAACCAGAGGACGATCCACCCGGACCTCGCCGCCCGCCTGGAGGGTCCCATCTCGGAGCCGGCACCGGCGTTCCCCTCCGACACGATCTCTGTGCGGATGCCAGGGATCGGCGGGACGGGAGTCGTCACTGCCAGCCACATTCTGGCCGTTGCGGCTCTGGACGAGGGCAAAGCGTCGGCCGGCCTCGACCAGACAGGTATGAGTCAGAAGGGCGGTCCGGTCATCTCGGACCTCCGGATCGGTCCGGTGACCCCTGCCGGAACCAGTAAGACGCCTCCTGGATCCGTCGACTTGCTACTCGCCTTCGACATCCTCGGCGCCGCGAGTCCGATGAACGTCGAGACCCTGGAGAAGAACCACAGCGTCGCCGTCGTCTCCACCAGCGAAGTCCCGACCGGGGAGATGGTCACGGACATCCATGTCGCGTACCCGTCCACGGCGGAGTTCCGGAGTGCTCTCGTCGAGCAGCTCGGGTCTGACCACGTGCATTTCGTCGATGCCCAAGCGATAACCGACGCGCTCTTGGGAAGCAGCATCGCGGCGAATACCTTCCTGCTGGGGGTTGCATTCCAGCACGGAGCTATCCCGCTGCAGGCGAGTTCGATCGAAGCGGCGATAAAGTTCAATGCGGCTGCGGTCGACGCGAACCTGGCCGCCTTCCGCGCGGGACGACTATGGGTCACGGACCAGGCCTGGCTCCGTGGAATCGTCAGTGAATCGGTGCCCCGGGAAGACGCTTCTTCGGCTCCGATCCGGACTGGTTTGTTCGACGCCTCGGAACTTCCCGACTCGATTCTCGGTATCGCGGAGCGGAACGCCGAGGACCTCATTCGATACCAGAATCGACGGTACGCAGAGGAATACGCCTCAGAGGTATTGCGAACCTACCGGGCCGAGCAGGACGCATCGCCTGGTTCGGAGGCGTTGACGCGCGCCGTGGCGAATTACCTCTACAAGTTGATGGCCTACAAGGACGAATACGAGGTCGCACGACTAAGCCTCGAATCGTCCGTGAAGGAACAGGTCCTCGCCAAGTTCGGACCGGACGCGCGCGTCTATTGGAACCTTCACCCGCCGATCCTCAAGGCGTTGGGTCTGAAGCGGAAGTTGGTTCTCGGCCCATGGTTCCGGGTTGTCTTCGTGACCCTCCGCAGTATGCGGAGGGTCCGCGGAACCCGGTTGGATCCTTTCGGTTACGCAAAGGTGCGTCGCCTCGAGCGCGGTCTCATCCGCGAGTACGTGGGGGATCTCGCGCGGGTACGGGACGAGTTGACCGCGGACCGACTGCCGGCTGCGGTTGAGTTCGCCTCCGCTCCGGACATCATCCGAGGCTATGAAGAGCTCAAACTGACCCGAATCGAAGAGTACGAGAAGGCACGCGAAGCTATCCTCGCCAACTTCAAAGAAGCGAGTCTGGTGAAGAGTTAGGGGCGCGGGCTGACTGGAAGTCAGTGCGCCGATGTGAGATCGGCGGCGGCCGCGAGTACGTCGTCGAGCCTGATTTCCAGTTGCGAACACCAGGTCCGGGCGTCGTAGTACATGGTTTCGCCGTGTACGAGACCGTCGCGGAATCGCACCGAGACTGTGATCGGTAGCGTGAATCTCCTGCCAGTGGGACGCAGCCCTAGCCAGGGCCCGGACATCGTTCCGACCAGGTCGAGCTCGAGGTAGATCGAGTTCTTCCCGATGGCAAAGCCCTTTCGTTCGGCCGAAAGGTCCGGGAACGGCTCGAAGAACATCTCACGGTAGTAACGAGAGCAGCTATTGCGGCCTATGCAGCGTAGGTTCAGCGCAGGATGCGCTTGAAAGCAGTCATCGGTCATGGTCGCGACGGTTCGCCCGACGTCTCTCAGGCTCTCCCCCAGGACATGCTCTCGTAGCGCGGAGACCATCTCGGTGTCCGTCATCGTTCCCACTGTTACCGCCTTCCACAGTCACCGTCATCGAGACGACGTGCTCGTCGTCGTGGTCACGGGGCGCATCGTCATCCCTGTGATACGACCTGCATCAGCTCGCGATGTACCTACTCCCGTATGACTCGAGGAACTCACGAGTCTCGGAGAAGTCGGTGAGCGGAGCCGTGACCGCGACATGAGTGACGCCGACCTCCTCGAGTGCCTGGAGGTTATCTGCGTGGTAACCGGGCTCGTCGACGGGCACATTCTCGAAGGCGTTGTATGCGACGACGACGCTCAGCGGCTCGTCGCGCCCACCGGCCAGGTCGCGGAACTGGATGATCGCGCTCGCCAACTCGGCTATCGTGCCGATACTCGGTGACTTCGTGGTGCGAAACAAGTCCGAGCCACCGAAGAGGGGCATCCATCCCTGTGCTCGGCTAGCTGCCCGTTCGATTGACGCGCGAGCATTCCCGCCGATCCAGATCGGGATCGGGGATTGCGTCGGGCGCGGGAGCGCAATCGTCTCCCGAGCGTTGAAGCGGCGGCCCTGAAAGCTGAACGGTTCTCCGCTCCAGTGCAGGGGCAGGACGGCAAGAGCCTCGTCCAATAGAGCACCCCGCTCCTCATACGATGCGCCGAGAGCGAAGAACTCGCCTTTCTGGTAACCGACTCCGAGGCCGAGGACGAAACGCCCCTCGGAAAGCCTGTCGAGGGTCGCGGCGGCCTTGGCAAGGAGAAGTGGATTTCTATACGCGGCCACCGCCAGATAGGTGATGAGCCTGATACGCGAGGTGAAGGCGGCGGCATGGCCCAACGCGACAAACGGATCGAGTGTCTGGTGTCCCCCGTTCGTGAGCCAGTTGAGGCTCGGCGCCGGGTGTTCGGTCATCGCGAAGCCGTCCCAACCGCACTCTTCCGCGGCTGACGCAACGTGCCCGACGGGACCAGCGTCGAGCAAGTCGGAGACCGTCCCTTCGATCTCGGGGTAGACGAAGATGTGCTTCACGCCGCAGACGCCAACTTCCGCTCCTCCTTGAAGATATGGCATACTAATCCTTGCAAGTATTCGCGCACAAGAGGTCCAACCCGCGGATTTCTTCGTTCTTCTGTGGCCGACAGCACAATCATGAAGATATCTTGCCATCGGGCAGCAGGGGGCCCTGACCTGAAGATATCCTCTCATGACGATTTATGAGGAGAGATAATGGACCGACCCCCTCGCTCGCTCTACCTTGACGAGCATGAGGAATTCCGTTCTACGGTCCGGTCATTCATGCGTACAGAAGTGGATCCTCATGACGAACGTTGGGAGGCCGAACGCAGGATCGATCGCGAATTCTTTCGCAAAGCCGGCGACGTAGGGCTTCTTCTGTTCGCGTCCCCGACCGCGTACGGGGGGATGGGCATCGAGGACTGGAAGTTCAACGCAGTACTGGGCGAGGAGTTCGGCCGGGCGGGATACGCGTCGGCCGGCCTCGGGATCGCGCTTCAGAACGACATCGTAGGGCCCTACTTCCTCGACCTGACCTCTGACGAGCAGAAGTCGCGCTGGTTGCGCGGGCTTACGGCCGGCGATCTGATCGGTGCGATCGCGATGACGGAGCCGGGGACGGGCAGCGACCTGGCCGGTATTGCTACGAGTGCGCGCCGCGAAGGAGACGTATACGTTCTCAACGGCTCGAAGACCTTCATATCCAACGGTCAGAACGCCGACTTGATCGTCGTCGCGGCCCGGACGTCAGACGAGCGTCATCGTGGATTGACCTTGTTCGTGGTCGAGGCGGGTATGCCGGGATTCGGTCGTGGCCGGAATCTCGAGAAGATCGGGCTCCACGGGCAAGATACAAGCGAGTTGTTCTTCTCGGACGTCAAAGTTCCGTGCGCGAACCGTCTGGGCGCCGAGGGGGATGGATTCGGGCAGCTCATGCGAAACCTTCCGCAGGAGCGGCTTTCGATCGCGATCGGCGCCGTGTCCGCGGCGGAGGGAGTTCTTGCGAAGACGCTCTCCTACGTGTCGGACCGGAAGGCTTTCGGGACTTCGATCGGAAGCTTTCAAAATACTCGGTTCTGGCTCGCCGAGCTTCAGACAGAGGTAGATATCGCGAGAGTGTTCATCGACTATTGCGTCGACCTGCACGCGCGAGGAGAGCTCACGAGTGTTCAGGCTGCCAAGGCGAAGTGGTGGACGACTGAACTTCAGTTCCGTGTCGCAGATCGTTGCCTGCAATTGCACGGCGGCTACGGATACATGCGGGAGTACTCTGTGAGCCGGGCGTTCGTCGACTCTCGGGTTCAGACAATCTACGGCGGTACCACGGAGATCATGAAGGAGATCATCGGCAGGGATCTCGGTTTGTGACGAGTGCGGCCCCTGCGCGACGAAGTGCCAGGACCGGCGTCCGCAGACCTTCGCTCACCAGCGGTACTCGTGGCCCGGTCACCTCGGTCTCCAGCGGGGGAGAGTTGCTTGCGACGCCTAGGCGGGAGTGGTACGGTGCAGGGTATACCTCTAAAGCATTATCATAAGAATCGGCTAACGGAATGGATGCTCGTCAGCCTTCCGTGCGACAGTTGAACGAGGTCTTCGGTGGAGTTGTCGCAGGTCGTCGTGATCGATGAATCGCAGCTGCCCTTTCTCGACATCGAGTCGGACGCGTATGCCGCTGATCCCATTGGCGAGACACGGGCTGCTCATCTGAGAGGTCCACTTGCGCGCAGCAAGCGCGGGATCGAGATCCTTTCGTATCCGCTGGCGAACTCCGTACTTGCCGATCCTCGGTTCGTCCCCCTCGACGTCAAACACTTTGCTCGTATGGGTGCACCGCAATCGATGGTCGAGTTCGCCGCCAACGGGTTCCTGCCCGGCCTTGGACGGGAGCGCCACGAGAGAATCCGAAAGGTCCTCTTGAGGGCGTTTTCGATGCGCAGGGTCGACGCGGAACGTGAGTTGATGCGGAGATGCGTGGATGAGCTGTTGACCGAGTTCGAAGGCTCGGGTCATTGCGATGTCGTGAAGGACATGTCCGAACAGCTCCCCGTTCGCGTTCTTTGCGCTCTTCTGGGGATTCCGGTGGAGGACATCGAGTTGTTTCACCGGTCGGCCATCGACCTGCATCTGATGGGTGCGGTTCCACTTGCGCCCGGCTTTTCTAGGATAGACGACGCACTGTCATCGATTCACGACTACGTCGTCGACCTTTTCGAGCTCCGCCGGCGCGAGCCGCGCGACGACTTCATGACGACGTTGATACAGGCGCAGGACGCGGACGCTCAACTCAGCGAAGCAGAGTTGACGTGGAACGTCGTGAACCTCATCTTCGCGGGGCAGGATACTACCCGCTATCAACTGGCTTCCGCGGTTCGGGCCTTCGTCGAGGACGGTAGAGCTTGGGATCGTTTGGCAAACGACCCGAGTCTCGTGCCGAATGCGCTAGAAGAAGCCCTTCGGTTCTATCCGGTGAGCCAATTCCTCGTGCGACTGACCGATGAGGACGCAGAGCTGGACGGGTACGTTTTCCCCGCCGGAAGACGCGTGATCATCAACTCACTGGGAACGAGTCGCGATCCTTCTTATTTCGAGCGCCCGGACGTCTTCGACATCGACCGGGAACCTTCTTACAAGCTCCCGTTCGGCCGTGGAATCCATTACTGCTTAGGACATGCCTTGGCACGGGCGGAGATGACCGAGGCGCTCATCATGATGACTTCGCGTCTTAAGGACCTGAAGATCGTCGAACCTATCGAACTTGGTCCCGCTACGGCGATGATCTCAGGGCCTGAGTCACTTAAACTCGAGTTCGCCCGGCGTTGACCTGCTACGTCCCCGAGATGCGCTTCGTCTCGAGACGAGATATTTCTCACCAAATGATTTCAGGCTCTTCGGTTCTGTGTTCGTAGCCGTGCGAGAGGGCCCGACGTTTCGTCGAATTCCTGGACATTCGTGCGCCCCAGGTTTTGCCCGTATCAACCGGTATCTCTTTCGACACCAGATGTTCGGCCGGATTGCGCGTGACCGGAGCGCCGGAGGCGAGTTGTCCCGACCGCGAGTTGGCATTATAATCCTTTATGGCTTAGCGAGGTTGTCTCTGAGTGTCTCGTCGCCGGAGACTCGATGGCACGGGAGGCCGAGTTGAACTTTGACGATTCGCCTGATGCAGCTGAACTTCGGGCGGAGCTTCGCCGGCTGGTTCGTGAGGAACTTCCTCCGGAGTTCCTCGGGGCGTTCACCGACGACCCTCGCGATCTGGAGACCGCGCAGCGCTTTTGCAAGTTGTTGGCCGATCGCCACATCTTGACGCTTGCTTGGCCGCTCGAGTACGGGGGGCAAGCAGCAACCATCTGGAAGCAGACGGTGTTGCGCGAAGAGATGTGGGCGCACCACGAGCCTCGAGGTGCGCAATACATGGGAATCAACTGGGTCGGTCCTGCGCTCATGCGGTTTGGGACCGAGGCCCAGCGCAGCGAGCATCTGGAACGGATCGCGTCCGGCGAGATCATCTGGTGCCAAGGATTCTCCGAGCCGGATGCCGGGTCGGACCTGGCGTCGCTCAAGACGCGGGCGGAGCGTGACGGTGATGGCTGGCGCATCACCGGGCAGAAGATCTGGACTTCTTACGCGACGATGGCCGACTGGTGCTTCTTGCTCGCCCGCACCACCCGGGGCGATTCGAAGCATCACGGGATCACGGTTTTTCTCGTCGAAATGGATCAGCCAGGAGTAGAAGTACGTCCGATTCCGACGATGATCGGTCCTCATCATCTCAACGAGGTCTTCTTCGATGAGGCGTGGGCCGGCCCCGAGAGCGTCCTCGGAGAGGTCGACAACGGGTGGAAGATCGTCCGGGACGCTCTCGCCCTCGAACGAGTCGGGATCGCCCGGTACGCGCGGTCAGATCGTCTTCTCAATCTGGCCCCTCTCGCCCTCGGGGAGGAGCGCTGGTCCGCGCTGCCGCGTGACCTGAAGAGTAGGTGGGCCCGGGCGTTGGTTCACACGAGGCAAGCCCGGCTTCTCGCCTATCGCGTGATTGCACTCCAAGACCAGGGGCGGGTCGACGCAAGCGACACGGCCGGGTATCGGGTCGCGGTGACCCGGTTGGATCAGGAAGTAGCCGAGGTGCTGATGGATATCCTCGATCAGCGCGCGGTCGGAGCCATGTCGAGCGGTAGCCAGTTCGAGCGAGCCGTCGAAGACCACTGGAAATACGCCCAAGCATCGACCGTCGCATCCGGGAGTATCGAAATACAGAAAATCCTCCTCTCGCGCGCGATCATTGGAGCGAAGTGAAGACGCAACTCGAGCCAGAGATCACAGAATACGGGGAAGTCGTTCTGGATGCTTTCCGGGCTGCCGGCGGTCTTGACCTGATGAGAGCCCACGAAGGTGGGGATGCGCGTTACGAGCAGGTCGAGGGCATTCTCGAAGGCCTCGGGGTCTGGGACCTCCGTCCCCACGAGGGCGGGGTCGACCTTCAGGCGGCGGCCGAAGTCTGCAGAGCCGCGGGATTCTTTGCCGCACCTTATCCGGTAGCGGAACGGCTATCGTCCAGCGCCGGTGAGCGCACCGCATGTGTGGCCGTGACGACGGACGACATCCGGATAAATTTTGCCGACGCACCTCTCGAGTGGTACGCCTATGACTTGGCCGGGAAACAGGGCAAGGTGAATTCGATCGGGCCATCATTCGGCGGAAAGCTCGCATCGTCCGTCTTCCCCGCGACGGTTGATGACTGGTCGGGTAGGGGCGATCCAAATCTGGTACTTCTCCTCCAGTCGTGGACTCTCCTTGGGATGGTTCAAAATGCTGCGGCCCTGACGTATCGCTACGTGTCGGAGCGCAAGCAGTTCGACAAGGCTATCTCCGCTTTCCAAGGGGTGCAGTTCCAGCTTGCCGACATGGCCGTCGCGATCCAATCGATCGAGGAGCTGTGCAAGTACACGCTGTGGTCTGTCGAGGCCCACGCGGCGGATGCGCTAGTCGACGTGATCGCGCTTCGGTCGGCCTGCCTCGAATCTGCTGATCTTGTCTTTCGGGGCGCTCATCAGCTGCACGGAGCCATCGGATTCTGCGACGAAACGGACGTCTCGTGGCTCTCGCGGTACAGCCAGCCGTACCGGAGACTTCCGATGGGCCGTTCGCAGACAGATGATCTGTTGACCACGTTGTGCGAACGGTCGCCCTTACCGGGCCTGTTCCACTTCAGTAGTGTCGCCGACGATGCCTTGATCGGATCGCGGTGAAGACGGAGATCCTATTCGGCCTATTCCTGTCCCGGGCCGGCGGAATCGGAGGTTTGCGATGAGCCTCGTTGTCGAGACCGACAGCGCGGAGGAAGGCCTGGTTCGAAGCACCGTCCGGGATATTGCCCGAGGCTGTACTTCCAGGCAGAAGAGTGATCCCGACGGTGACCCTCGTTGTTGGGCGACTTTGAAGGGCACCGGTCTGACCGACCTCCGTTCGCGGGATTCCGCCGGAGCGCGGATGGGTTCGACGACGGATGCGCTGATCGTCCTCGAGGAGATGGGTAGGTCGCTCTGCGGTGGTGCGCTGGTCCCTCGGGCCGCGTTGGTGCCAGAGCTGATCCACCTCGCGTCGATACGAGACTCCGCGGTTCTCGAGCTGGCCGAGGAGGGGAAGCTGGGGTTGGTCCTCGGTTCCGATTTCGCGTCGTTCGGTCATGGAGCTGGACACGACACCGCTTGGGACGCGTTTCCGGCTTCGCACGCGCTTGCCGTTCGCGACGGCCGGGTCTACCTGGTGGACCTCGGCGAAGCTACGACCATGGCGGACCTGACGCGTGCTGAACGGACGATCGACGGGACTTTCACCGACATCGCCTCAATCGCCACCGACGACTTTCGGAAGTTCGCTTGTTTCGCGTTGCTCAGTATGGCGGCAGATGCGCTGGGCGCGAGCGAAGAGATCCTGGAGCTGTCGACGGCTTACGCCAAGGACCGGGTCCAGTATGGCGTGGCGATCGGCACTTTTCAGGCCGTCCAGCACCTCCTCGCCGACAGCCATTGGCGCTTGGATGTGCTGCGTAGCTCGTTGCTTTACGGTGCGTGGGCTCTGGACGGGGGGGACCTGCCCGAAGCATGTGAAGCAGCGGCCGCGGCAAAATCCTTCGCGAACGAATCGACGTCGATCGCGGTGAAGAATGCGATGCAGGTCTTCGGCGGGATCTCGATCACCTGGGAACACTCGGCGCATCTACATCTCCGCCGGATCCTGGTGGATCAGGCAGTGCTCGGCACGGGGCATCACCTCGTAGCTTGCCCCTCTTCAAGTAGGGAGTCCGCCGATGGACTTCGGTGATTCAGCGGAACTCGCAGAGTTCCGGACGTCACTGCGGGAGTGGCTGAAAGACAACAAGATCGAGCAACTCCCGGGCGAGGACTACCCGACGATGTTGTTGCGTTGGAACCGCATCTTGGCGGGAGGCGGCTGGGTCGGGCTGTCCTGGCCCCCGCAATACGGTGGGCGTGGTCTGGGTCCCGAGTACGAGGCAATCGTCAACGAGGAGATCGGGATCGCGGGTGCTCCCGAAGCGCCTCGGGTTGGGTACCTGGGACGGGCGATTCTCGAGTACGGAACAGAAGAGCAGAAAGAGCGATTCTTGCCGGGCTTGCTCGACGGAAGTGAATCCTGGTGTCAGGGGTTCAGCGAGCCAGGGGCAGGGTCGGATCTGGCCAGCCTGACCACGAAGGCCGTCTTGGACGGGGACGACTACGTGATCAACGGCCAGAAGGTCTGGACAAGCTATGCCGAGTACGCCGACTTCTGCCTCCTTCTTGCCCGGATCGGGTCGCCGGAAGAACGTCACAAGGGTGTCGCCGCTTTTATCCTTCCGATGAAGGCGATGGGGGTCGATGTACGTCCGCTGAGGGCAATCACAGACGAGTCGGAGTTCTGTGAGGTTTTCCTTTCGGATGTTCGCATTCCGGCAGATATGCGAATCGGGGGGGACGGTGACGGATGGCGGATCGCGATGATGACGGTTGCCTACGAGCGAGGGGCAGCCGACGTCGGGTATTTGTCCAAGTTCTCGACCGTGGTCACCAAGCTCGAGGCATCGTTGGCGTCGCGGGAACACCGTGACGCCTCGTTGGAGGACCGGTTGAGGGAAACGAAAGTCGTACTCTCGATCCTCAAGTATCACGTTCGCCGACGTTTCAGCGTCCGGCAACTGGCCGACTCGCCGCCGGGTGCTGAAATGTCCGTCGATAAGATGCTCATGACTTACGTAGATCAGACTTTGCACGAGAATGCGCTCGAAATAATCGGCCCCGATTGTCTGCGAGCACGTGGTGAGAACGAGTGGTTCAGGAAGTTTCTCTATTCGCGCGCGGCTTCGATCTACGGCGGAAGTACTCAAATCCAGTTCAACATCATCGCCCGGAGAATTCTTGGACTCCCCTGATAAGCCGGGTTGTTGGAAGTCAAGTGCATAGCAAGGAGGCAGATAATGCGGGTCGAAGTTGACCTCGACTTGTGCGAAGGCAACGCCGAGTGTGTCTTCGTGGCCCCCGAGTTGTTCGAGCTCGACGAGGACGTCGACAAAGTGATCGTTCGTCGCGAACTCGTTCCCGACGAGCTTGAATCTGCCGCGCGCGCGGCAGTTGCGAGATGCCCGCGTACGGCATTGCGACTCGCTCCGTCGGAGTGAAAAGCGTTAGCGAACGATGACGCTGCCGTAGCTCTCAGTACGGATCTTCACTGGCCGCTTTCGGCGAGGTTGCTTCGCGTCGAGGTGCGGAAGCGTCGGAAGTTCTGGGCGGCAACCGGGGAAGCCGCATCGACGACGCGGTCCCGAAACGCCCGGAGTATGGTCCTTTCTTGTGCTGCCTCGAGGTGTTTGCGCGACTGCATCTCGGCCGCGCCGCTGTCACCCACGGCTATCTGAGCGGCGATCTTCTTGTGCGAATTCAATGCGGCCCGTTGTTCGGCGATATCCGGGTACGACCCACTCGCGGCGACGTTGTACGCCCAGGTCTCCTCTTGCGTCGACCAAAGGGAAACTATGCTCTTGACCAAGAGACGAACGGCACTGTTCTGGGTGTATTCGACGATCAGATCGTGGAACTCACGGGCGAGACGGGTGAAGTCGGGACCGTCCAAAGCTTCTTCGCAAGCTTCCAGGTTCGCAGCCAACAACGGCACAACCGTCGACAAGCGGTCCGCACGAGTAGCGCACGAGGCGGAACTCAGTGGCTCGAACGTACGGATCGCCTGGGCCAGATCCTCGAGGGTCGTTTGCTGGCCTTGTAACGCCAGCCCGAGCGCGTACGAGGTGGAGGCGCTGTCAGGCCTATGAGCGTACGCCCCACCGAACCTACCTCGCCGAATGGTGATCAGACCTTCGGTCTCGAGAATTCGCAATGCTTCCCGAATCGACGGAGCGCTCACCCCGAACTCTTCCATCAATTGCTCTTGCTTCGGGAGCATCCCGTCCGGAAGAGGGTCTCGAAGGATGCGTTCCCGCAGCTGAGCAGCCACAGTTTCCGCGATCCGAGTCGCCAGATGAGGCATCGGTCGTGGAGTCACCCGGGTACCGTTGCTCGACACGACCGCTAAAGCCGTGCAAGAAGAAACGGGCAAACTCACGGGTGGATCTTAGCACGAATCCGGAAAATCTACAGGGTCTTCCTCGTGAAAGGACACCGGTTCGCCCGGTCTTGCGCATCTCTTCGCTCGTGCGGGTCATAGCCGGAAGTGGCCCAAAGCCCGATAAGCCTGGCCTCGATGAGTTGATGAGCCACCTATACCATTGTGCTAGCCTTGTAAGGCTCGGCCTACAAAGGATGAGCAGAACTCCGACGAAGGTTTCGGATCGGCAGCTGGGGTAGCTCGCACTTTCGTTCCCCAGTCGATCAGCGACTTTCCGGCCCCTATATAGTGCAAGTGAGGATTGCATGACCTACGAAACGATCCTAGTTTCAGACGTGGTCGACGGAGTTATCTCGGTCACGCTGAATCGCCCAGAAGTACTTAACTCGTACAACGACCAGATGTGCGAAGAAATACAGAGTTTCTGGATCGACATGAAGAACGACCAACGGGTCAGGGCAATCGTGCTCACGGCGTCCGGTGACCGGGCGTTCTGTACCGGTGTCGACGTGAAAGAGCGCTTGGCGAGTGAATCTGCTTTCGGAGACCGGGAGCGTCCTTGGGCAGAGCTCAGCGATCCTGGATCGGCACTTGGGCCTAAGCGAAATGAGCTATGGAAGCCGGTGATTGCCGCCGTCAAAGGGATGTGCGCCGGCGGGGCGGCCTATCTCATCGCCGAGTGCGACGTCGTCATCTGCTCGCCGGATGCGACCTTCTTCGATCCGCATGTCACGTACGGATTGGTCGCGGCACTGGAGCCGATCATGCTCTCGTATCGGATGCATCCGTCGGACGCGTTGCGAATGGCGATCATGGGCTTGCACGAACGGATCTCGGCGGAGCGTGCCCTCACCTGCGGGCTGGTCACCGAGATCTGCGAGGCCGGCGGGATCGTGGAACGTGCCGTCGAGCTCGCCGGGCTTATTGCCAGCCAGCCGCCAGTTGCCGTACAGGGAACGATAAAGGCATTTTGGCGTTCACTCGATCTCGGGCGTGATCAGGCGCTCGCAAGCGCGCTCATGTACACGCAGATCGGAAACCCGATCGCTACCGAGGGGCTCGACCGAGCCGCGTCTAAGCCTCGGAGCCCGGCAATACGGTAGCCGGCCGTCCGAGATGACTTTCGCTCCGATCCGCCGAAGGAACCCCCCGGTCACCCGTACTATCTCGCGCGAACTTCCGCTACTACTGATTCAGGCTCCGCGTCGCTTGGTCTCGAAGAGGATTGATCATGGATGAACGGACGAGCATCTTCTCGCTCGCAGGAAAGAATGTCCTGCTCACAGGAGCCACGGCCGGCCTGGGAAGGCGATTCGCGACGGTACTGCACGACGCGGGCGCGTCCGTCGCGATGGTCGCTCGCCGGCGTGATCGGTTGGAGAGCATCTCGAAGGAGCTTCCCCGATGTGTCGGCATTCCCGCGGACCTCAGTCGCGACGACCCGGCCGACGTCTACCGCCGTGCGGTCGCCGAACTGGGGCGAATCGACGTCCTGGTAAACAACGCGGCCGTTATCGCGGCTGGCGTTCGTGCTGAGGACGAGACCCACGAGCAGATCATGGAAATGATCAACGTGAATCTCCTGGCGCCGATCGGACTGGCACAGTCGGTGTTCCGCGAGATGAAAGAACGCGGGGACGGGGTGATCATCAACGTCACCTCCGTCACGGCGCATGCGGCAATCGGGAGATTTCCGCAGGCTTCATACTCGGCGACGAAGGGAGGGATGCTAGCGATCACTCGAGAGTGGGCAGCGCAATGGAGCCGTTACGGCATCCGCGTGAACGCGCTGGCGCCCGGATTCATCGAGACCGAGATCACGGAGTCGGTCATCAATCTCCCTAACGTCCACGAGTGGATTCTGCGGAACACCTTGATCCCGCGTCACGGAACTCCGGAAGACTTCGACGGCGCGCTTCTGTTCCTTGCCAGCGATGCCAGCCGGTACGTGACGGGGCAGTCGATAATCGTGGATGGCGGTTGGACCGCTCACTGAGAGCGGTTTGGTCGCGACGAGATCGGGCGACCGCGAAGCTCCGGACTTTACGGCACCAGGAGCGACGGCAAACGGTCTCTCATGATCCGCTCGGCGTCCGAGATGATCTCGGTGACTACGCCGGCGCAGGTGTCGACCGATTCGATGAGGCCCTGCGCTTGGCTGGCCCACCACATGCCGCCTTCCATGTCTCCGTCGCCCAAGACGTTCGTGCGCCCGCGCACTCCCGACGCGAGTGGCGCGATATCGTCGAACGTCGCGCCAGGGCGTTGCGAGATCTCGAGAATCTGTTCCGAGATGCCATTCCGCGCCACTCGTGCGGAATTGTGAAACTGCCGGAAGACCACCAGGGTGTCGCGTTCGGAGTTGGCGACGATCTGCTTCTTCACGTTCTCGTGAATCGGGGCCTCGGCGGTGGCCATGAAACGAGTCCCCATATTCACTGCTTCGGCGCCCAGGGCAAGCGCGGCGGCCAGGCCCGAGCCTGTCGCGATACCTCCGGAAGCGATGACGGGAACCTTGAGGCGCCGAACGGTAGCCGGAATGAGCACCAGGCCGGCGACGTCGTCCTCACCCGGGTGTCCGGCGCATTCGAAACCGTCGATGCTGATGACGTCGACGCCTTTCCGCTCGGCTGAGATCGCGTGGCGCACGCTGGTGGCCTTGTGTATGACCCGTACGGCAGCGGCTTTGAAGTCGGGCAGATGGGGTTCGGGACTGGAACCGGCAGTCTCCACGATGCGCACGCCGGACTCGATGATGGCGGCGCGATACTCGTCGTAAGGAACGGGTTTGATCGTGGGCAGGATCGTCAAATTGACGCCGAAGGGCCGATCCGTGAGCTCTCGCGTCCGCCGTATCTCCTCGGCGAGGGCCTCGGGTGTGGGCTGGGTCAGTGCGGTCAAGAAGCCCAACGCGCCGGCGTTGGCGACAGCCGCTATGAGTTGCGCGGTACCAAGGCCGGTCATACCGCCACAAAGAATCGGGTGGTCGATCCCGAACAGCTCCGTGATCCGAGTCCGGATCATGCCTGACTTCCCTTCTTGCGAACAGGTCCGTGATTGGTCGAACGTACCTGACTGCCCTTGTGATTCAAACGGCGGTGCATCGGCACGGCAGAGCCGTAGGTGGAGGTGTAGGAGTTGTCGAACGCGGACTATCAGGCCGACGTCGGCCTAAACAAGTAAACCTTATGACGATCAAGTAGGGTAGCTGCATCTGGGATGCCGGTCTGGCTACGGGCACAAGCGGGTCGCCAGCGGACCGATCGCATACACGGCTGTGGCGAGCCGGGAAAGCAATCGTCATCCGAGTGGGCTAGCGAAGACTTCGATAAGCAGGGATGTCCGGACATCGACGAGGTGGGTAGAACGGATGATCAGTCTCGACGACGTGTCGCTCGAGGGCCGAGTGGCCGTGGTTACAGGTGCGGCGCAGGGCATCGGTCGGGCGACGGCCATCGGCCTCGCGAACTTCGGCGCGGACGTGGCAATCTGTGATCGAAAGGCCGAAGTCGAAGACACGGCTGAGATCGTCAGGTCCGGTGGACGTCGCGCTGTGGTCGGGCAGTTCGACGTCCGCGACCCGGACGCCGTCGGCGCGCACCTCGACGAAGTGGTTGCGGAGTTCGGTCACGTCGACATCTTGGTCAACAACGCCGGCGGCGGATTTCAGGCACCGTTCCTTGACATCAACGACAAAGGAACGAAAGCCCTCGTCGACGAAAACTATACGCAGGTCTTGCATTTCATCCGGGGATGTATTCCCCTGTTCCCGGACCACGGTGGGTCGATCATCAACATCACTTCTGTCGAAGCACATCGCGCCGCCCCGGGATTCTCGATCTATTCCTCGATGAAAGCCGCCGTCGAGCAACTTACCCGGACACTCGCGCTCGAGTTCGCCGATCGGCGCGTTCGAGTCAACGCGATATCGTGCGATGCGATCGCCACCGAGGGCGATAATGCGCTTTCCGCAGCTATCGGCGCCGGCCCGGGAGAGTACCTGATCCCATGGACCCGTCACGGCGAGCCGGACGATGTGGTTGGTGCGATCCTGTTTCTCGCCTGCCGTCTCTCCACTTTCGTGACGGGCTCTACCATCCAGGTTACCGGGGGAACTGATGCGGCACGAGGCTGGCGCAGGGACGGGCGCGGCGGATGGCACGTCGGAGGGTAATTCATAAGGGCCGCTTGGATGTCTTGCGGCGTCGTTCGCACTTGTCTCGGTCATAGTTCGAATCCCCGGAATGGAATGGGAATGCCTGCAACAGTGGAACCGCTCGAAAATACCCTAGAGCCGGACCTGGAGATCGTTGATGCCCATCACCACCTGGGCGATGCGCAAGGGATACCCTATTTTCTCGACGAGTTCTTATCGGATACCGCATCGGGACATAATGTAACGCAATCGGTTTTCGCTGAGGCCGGGTGGGGGTGGACTCAGGATGAGCTCGATCCTGCGCGAGGATTACCCGAAATCGAGCGAGTCGCGGGGCTTGCCCGCGAGAGCGAACGTCGTGGCGGTACGCGAATCGGCGGTATCCTAGGTTTCGTCGATCTTCGTAGCGGTCGTCGTGCCGGCAAGGTCATAGAGCGCGCGATCGACGTCGCCGACGGGTATCTAGCTGGGATACGTCATGTCACTGCCCGAGATTCCGGTCCGAGTGCACCCCCCGGCCTGCGTGGGAATTCTCCTCCGTTCTTGATGCGCGATCCAGAATGGCGTGCCGGATTTCGAGAAGTGGTGGACCGTGGCCTTCCGTTCGACGCGCTCGTCTTCCATCCTCAGTTGGAAGAAGTCGCTGAACTGGCAACAGCTTTTCCGGATGCTGTGATCGTGCTCGACCACATGGGCTTTCCGCTAACGACGGGGTCGTATGCCGGTCGACCCGAGCAGACACTCCTCGAGTGGCGATCGGCGCACGAAGTGCTGGCGCGGCACCCAGGCATCAACGTTAAGATCGGCGCGCTCGGTACGCCGGTCTTGCGTCAGCTTTTTCATCCGGATCCTACTGTGCCTGCAACCTCCGAGGCACTTGCGGAGGAGTGGCGACCATTGGTGCGTTGGCTATTGGATCTCTACGGCGCGGACCGATGTCTTGTGGGAAGCAATTTTCCTAGTAGTGGAGTAACTTGTCGCTACCATACCATGTTGAATGCTATTAAGCGAGTATTTTCCGACTTGTCTCCTTCCGAGAAGCAACAAGTCTTTGCGGGAACTGCACGCCGCCTATTCGGTCTTGGAGTTCCGAATATCGACGTCGTCCCCCAGCGGCGCGAGGGTGAGGACTGATCATCGGCGAACGAACATCGGGCGGCCAAGCTAGATTATCGGAACAGATGCAGGAGAAATAACTACAACTTCAGATGAAGAATCCCGGACGGTCACCGGCAGGACAGCCTTGTTCTGCTGCGGAGCTCGCTATAGGCTTGAAGCCTACGCTCCCGGAAGGAGTTGACGATCATGATTAGCGGCTTCGACAGTGTCGACGTGTTCGATGTTCGCAAAATCCGGTCAAGGAATGATCCGGAGCTCCTTGAGTTTCAACGTGCTGCAACGCCGGTTACGATCGTTTCAGCGGACTCGCACGTGCTGGCGCCGGCCGAGGATTTCATCAATTATCTGGAACCCCGGTACCGCCACTGTCGCGATACTTATATGGCTGATCTAGAAAAGTTCTACGACTTCTTCGGTTTCTTTGGTTATCCGTTCAAGCCCGAAGTGCTCGATATAATCGATACCAGGGGGGCGTTACGGGCAGGAGGGGAGATCGGTACTTTTGATCCGTTGCGGCGCCTTCGTGAAGTGGAGGCGGAGGGGGTAGTTGCCGAGTTGCTCAATCCCGGGTCGGCACTCGGGTTCATTCCCCTATTCGATTCTTTGCAGTCGCGATGGTCTCCGGAGATGAGAGCGGCTGGCGCGAGAGCTCATAACAGATTTCTCGCGGATTATTGTTCCGAGGCGCCTGATCGCTTACTCGGCGTATACCTGATCTATCCGTGGCCCGATATGGATGCCATTGGCGAACAGTGTAGGCGGGTGCGTGAACTGGGTGGCAAGGCAGTCAAGCCACCCATGCAAGCGGGCGTTCCTGGTGATCCGTGCCCGGCGTTCTTCGATCGCTACTGGGACCCGATGTGGGCGGCGTGTGAAGAGAACGAGCTCGTGGTTCATATTCATGCCGGGCATGGCGGCGAGCAGGGGACTTTCCTTGACTTGATCCGGAATGCTGCTATCCAAGAGGGTGCGCCGGATCCAGCCGGAGGCGAGGAGCTATCTCCGTTCGCCAAACTATTCGAGACATTCCGGGAGCGCATTCCGCTATGGCAGCTGATGTGGGGAGGGGTCTTTGACCGGTTCCCTCGGCTGAAGATATCTTTTCTCGAGATTCATGGTGACTGGGTTCCGGGCACGCTCGCCTTCCTCGATAAACGATACCGCGATGACGGTGGAAGCGCGATGCAATTGAGCCCAAGCGAATATTGGGCGCGTAATTGCGCGGTTGGGGCCTCACTTCTACGTCACGGAGATGTCGCCGCACGGCACGCGATCGGTGTGGATAGGCTCATGTTCGGGACGGACTACCCTCATCGCGAGGGAACGTGGCCCAACACCTTGGACTGGATTCGTGCTTCCCTGAATGAGGTTCCAGAGAAGGAAGCTCGGATGATTCTCGGTGATAATGCGATCGACTTCTACGGCCTGGACCGAGCACTGCTCGAGAAGGAAGCTATGCGGATCGGTCCGACCGCCGGGGATCTTCTCGGAAGCCGCCACTCCGTGGACTCCAATCTGCTCGAGAACTTCGAAGATCGCGGCGGCATCGGCAAGCGCGCCAACATTTTCGAAACCGAACTTCTCGTATCACTGGACGCGACGATCGAGTCGATGGCTGCGGCGCAAACAGGCTGCACTTGATGCGTCTAATAGTCCTGCAAATCGACATAGCGCGACAGCTGGTGGGTTAGCGCTATGTGATTCGCAGATCATGGAGACGACGGATTGCCGATGGCGATCTACCGAAAGTTTGGGTCAGTACATTGAGGAGCGCTCCGATGCCCGATAGTGAGCTCAGCCAACTAGTAGACGACGAGTCGCGCGACGTTGTTGTGGACGATCGGGTGACGGTCATCTCATGTGATGGTCATGTGGGCCCGGGGGTACGGGCGGAGCTGCGGGCATACTGCCCGGAGAAGCACCTGGCAGACTTCGATGATTACTTAGGGGAACTCGAGCAAAGCCAGCTCAGAACGACGGTGAATAACGAGCTGGACCCGCCACAAGAACGCATCGACGTGTTGGTTCAGCGCGCTCGATTCGAAGGTCTCCATGACCCCGTGGCTCGACTGCGGGATATGGATGCGGATGGTATTTCGGCGGAAGTAATATTTCATGGTGGTGCGAACGGCCAGACGGTGCCATTTTCGATGTTCGGGGTAACGGTGACGTGGAGTTCACGTAAATTCGACCACCTCGAGGACGTCGGTGTCGAGATTTACAATCGTTGGCTCGCGGATTATGTGTCGGCCGATCCGAAACGGCTGCTGGGGCTCGCGCACGTGACGGCGCATGACGTCGACAAGGCTATCAGCGAGGTGAAGTGGGCAAAGGAAGCAGGACTTCGGGGAGTGAATCTTCCTGCTCCGCGTCGTGATTTCACTCCCTATAGCGACCCGAGCTGGGATCCTTTCTGGGCAGTCTGCGAAGACCTTGAGATGACGTTGTGTACGCATGCGGGACTCGGTGATCTGGACGACCGCTTCCGAGGGCCATCGCAGAACCCTATTTACCTCGTCGAGATGGCCTGGTTCGGTCGACGGGCGATCTGGCACCTCATATTCAGTGGGGTTTTCGCCCGTTTCCCGAATCTGAAGTACATGGTGGCTGAACAGTTCGGTGACTGGGTTCCGGCAACGTTGTCTGAGCTCGACTCGACGTACTTGACGCCGCATTTCTCGGCCAAGATGCGGGAAGTGGTTCCGGAAAGGCCGAGCGATTACTTCCGCCGTTGCTGCTATGTCGGTGCGAGCTTCATGTCACGTGAAGAAGCTGAGATGGGGGTCGAGAATGACCTTGTAGGAAATATTATGTGGGGTGCCGACTATCCTCATCCCGAGGGTTCATTCCCGCACTCAACCCTTGCGCTTCGAAAGACGTTAGCTGGCCTGCCTGCCTCCGCCGTTCGAGCCTATGTCACGCAGACGGCAGCCGATGCGTTTCATATCGACGTCGCGGCGCTGGAACCTATCGCACAGCGCATCGGACCCCCTTTTTCCGAACTGATGAAGCCCTATCCTGGGCGTCCCGAAGGGTCTGCCACGAGCTTCGCATTTCGGGACTTCGGGCACTGGGTCTAGCCATTGGGCGACCTGAGCCGAACTCGGCGCTTCGGTGCCGACTCGAGGGCTGAACTTCCGGTGGTCGAGATGGCGCGCATGAACGAGATCGTCGCCGATTGGTCGGAGCAGAACCTGCCGGCGCTGCACGGCCTGACATCCGATCCCGCCGGGCTTCCGGCCGGGCCGAGCGAGGACTGACAACCGTGGCCTTTTCTCCAATACTCGAAGCAGCTCGTCTGCGGGACGTGTTCGGATGTTTCCCTTCGGGGGTCTCGGCCTTGTGCGCTGTGGGGGCGGACGGAACCCCGGTGGGGCTGGCCGCCAGTTCCTTCACGTCTGTTTCCCTCGACCCGCCTTTGGTATCCGTGTGCCTCGCGCACACCTCGACGACATGGCCGCTGTTGCGCCGCAGCCGCCGTCTGGGGGTGAGCGTCCTCGGCGAGGGGCACTCGCTCGCGGCCCGGTTGCTTGCGTCCCGTGAAGCCGATCGGTTCGCCGGATTGGAATGGGAGGCCAGTGAGGACGGCGCGGTCTTCATCGCCGGATCGACATTGTGGCTCGACTGCTCGATCCACACCGAAGTCCCCGCCGGTGACCATGTGCTCGTCCTGCTCGAGGTCCACGCCACGGACGTGTACCCGGAGATCGCTCCGCTCGTGTTCCATCGCAGCACGTTCCGTCGGCTCGAAGAGCTCGCCGGGCCGTAGCGGAACGTTCCAGGTCGACCGGTCGTGGCGGTGGCGGTGGCGGCGACACCCGGGGGTCGCCGATGCGAGGATGCTCCCCGTGACTCCGGCCGGTTCAGACGCGGTGCAGTCCGTCGAACGCGCCCTGTCCCTGCTGGACGTCCTGGCGGGAAGCTCACGCCGGCTCAGCCTCGGTGAAATCGCCGCTGCCGCAGGCCTTCCGCCATCGACCGCGCATCGACTGCTGCAGACGCTCGCGGTTCGGGCGTTCGTCCAGCAGGACGCCGATCGTCGTTACCTGCTCGGCTCCGCCTTGCTGGGGCTGGGGAACTCAGCTGCGCGGTTACTGGCTGCGAACGCCCAGCCGTATCTGGAGGAGATCGCCGACTTCAGCGGCGAGACGACCAACCTCGCTCTCATGGAGGACGATCGGATCGCCTACGTGGCGCAAGCCGCGGGACGACACCGGATGCGCATGTTCACCGAGATCGGGCGGCGTGTGCTGCCGCACAGCACCGCGGTGGGCAAGGTCCTGCTCGCTTGGAAGCCGGAGGACCAGGCTCGCCGAGTGCTCGGGCGATTTGGCCTGCCCCAGCGGACCGCGCACACCATCACCGACGTCGAAGGGTTTCTCGCCGAGTTGGCGAAGGTCCGAAACCGAGGCTTCGCGGTCGACGACGAAGAGGAGGAGGAGGGCGTGCGGTGCATCGCCGTTCCCGTCGGGCCGGGTGCCGGCGCATACTCGTCGATCTCGGTGTCCGCTCCCGCGGGCCGCATGCCGGACATCCCGCTCCCTCTGATCGGATACATGACCGAGGTCGGCGCCCAGCTGCGCTCCGCAGGCGATTCCACGATATGAAATCACCGATGCGATCGGGCTTGCTCGGGTGGAACCGGGTGCGCGATGGTGTCGGCGTCGTCTTCTGCTCCCGGAGGTAAGAGTGTCCGCCCAGCCGAACGTTCCCGGTGTGACCGTCGCAGCCTGGCGAGCGGGCTACGAAGAGGTACTCACCGCGGAGGCGCTGGGCCTGCTCGCCGACCTGCACCGGCAGTTCGAGCCGAGGCGCGCGGAACTCCTTGCCCGCCGGGTCGACCGGGATCGGGCGATCTCCGCCGGTGAGCGTCCTCGGTTCCTTCCGGAGACCGAAGGAGTCCGTAACGGAACGTGGAAGGTCGCGGCGCCGGCGCCCGGCCTGGTCGACCGCCGCGTCGAGATCACCGGCCCCACCGACCGCAAGATGGTCGTGAACGCGCTGAACTCGGGAGCCAGGGTCTTCATGGCCGACTTCGAGGACAGCAACACCCCGACCTTCGAGAATCTCGTCACCGGTCAGGTCAACTTGCGTGACGCGCTGCTTCGGAAGATCGATTTCACTTCACCCGAGGGAAAGCAGTATGCGCTGAAAGACGCGGTCGCCACGTTGATCGTGCGTCCCCGCGGCTGGCACCTGCCGGAGCGGCACGTCCTCGTCGACGGCATCCCGGTCTCGGGTGCCCTGTTCGACTTCGTCATGTACATGACGACCAGCGCGAAGATCGCTCTCGACGCGGGGACCGGTCCGTACTTCTACCTGCCGAAGATGGAGAACCACCTCGAAGCCCGGCTCTGGAACGACATCTTCGTCGCGACCCAGGATGCGCTCGGGATCGCGCAGGGGACGATCCGGGCGACCGTCCTCGTCGAGACGATCCTGGCCGCGTTCGAGATGGAGGAGATCCTCTACGAACTGCGTGATCATTCCGCCGGCATGAACGCGGGACGGTGGGACTACATGTTTTCGGTCATCAAGAAGTTCCGGACCGCGGGCAGTGAGTTCCAGCTTCCGGACCGCGCCCAGGTCACGATGACCGTCCCGTTCATGCGCGCCTACACCGAGCTGCTGGTCAAGACGTGCCACGCCCGAGGTGCCCACGCCATCGGCGGGATGGCCGCGTTCATTCCGAACCGGCGGGATCCGGAGGTCAACGACCGCGCCCTCGCCGGCGTTCGGGCGGACAAGACCCGCGAGTCGAAAGACGGTTTCGACGGTTCGTGGGTGGCTCATCCGGACCTCGTGCCCGTCGCGTTGGAGGTCTTCGACGGGGCTCTGGGGGATCGGCCCAACCAGCTCGACCGACAGCGCCCGGAGGTTACGACGGACGCCGCGTCGTTGTTGGCGGTGGGTGCGACACCGGGCGAGGTCACCGAAGCCGGTGTCCGGAACAACATCAGCGTCGGGGTCCAGTACATCGAGGCCTGGCTGCGGGGGATCGGCGCCGTCGCGATCTTCAACCTGATGGAAGACGCGGCCACAGCCGAGATCAGCCGATCGCAAATCTGGCAGTGGGTCCACAACGGGGCGAAGACCGCGGAGGGCCGGGTCGTGACGGCCGACTACGTGCGAGAGCTCCAGGACGAGGAACTCGCGAAGATCCGCGCGACCGTCGGCGACGAGGCGTTCTCCGCCGGGCGGTTCGACGATGCCAAGCGGTTGTTCGAACAGGTCGCGTTGGCCGACGACTTCGTCGAGTTCCTGACGCTGCCCGCGTACGAACTGGTGGACTGAGGGTTCGCCACGGTTCGGGCGGTAAGCGGACAGTGCGACCGGCTGCGCGTACGGCTGTTGTCCTACCGGTCGGGCGAGCCCGAACGTGCCGGCCGGGCCCCTGATCCGGCCCGCGTCCGACGGGGATCAGGTGCGCTCTCGTCAGGAAAACGGCGGAGGAATTCGCCCTCCAGTTCCAGCATCCGACGCGTGTGCGTGTCGAACGCGTCCTGCGACCCGGTCAGCATGACCTCGTGTCGTGTCTCGTGCAGGTGCGCCACCTCACGTCGAAGATCGTCATCGAGTAGCCGGGCGGGCGAAATCGGCTCATCCGAATCGAGGGTGTAGTTGCGGTCTGAATCCGCCGGTCTCGAGTAGTGACCTTGCGATGTAGTTGGTGAGGTTGCGGAATCCGAGGGCGGAGCCGCGTAGGTGTTCGAGTCGGC
>Ga0081455_10000557_pt1 | contig 48506 bp, 88 predicted proteins | sample TabmetS3T2R1_FD_70207 | JGI IMG/M metagenome (GOLD analysis project Ga0081455, IMG submission 70207) | Tabebuia heterophylla rhizosphere microbial communities from the University of Puerto Rico - S3T2R1 | ecosystem: Host-associated > Plants > Roots > Rhizosphere ...
TGCTTAGGAGATACGATTATTGTAGCGTGTATGCAACAGTCTGGAGGGCGCGCCATGTCGGAGATGCTCGACACCAGCTTCCATGACCGCCGCCATGCGAACCGGATGCGGGATGACGAGTACCGCGCACATTATGAGCGTGCCGTCCGGGAGATCGCTCAGACTGATGCAGTGATCAGGGAACTGGATGCGCTCCGGGTCGACCTGGGCATGTCCAAGGCTGAGCTAGCCCGGCGGGTGAATCGCAATGCCTCTAGCGTGCGGCGTCTGTTCACCGCGAAGCAGGCGCGGCCTGAACTTCCGCTGATTGCCGCGATAGCTGACGCGCTGGGCGCGGATCTGCGGGTAGTGCGCCGGACAGCCTAAGCCTCGAGCCGGGAACGGAGATCATCAGCTCTTCACGCGGGCGTAGGGGACGGCGGCGGCGGGCGGCGGGACGGTCGCGGGGGCGCTGGCGACGACGCTCGAGGAGCTGGATCTGGCCGAGGAGGACGAGGCCGCGGCCGCGCTCGCTCGGCGGATCGCGGTGGCGATCGACGAGGAGACGAGCGGCCGCACGGTGGCGGAGCTGGCGGGGAAGATGCTCGCGGTGCTGGAGTCGCTGGGCGCGACACCGGCGGCGCGGAAGGCGTTGGCGAAGGGGGTGCAGCCGAATGTCGGTGGTGAGCGACAGCCCAGCGCTCTCGACGAGCTCCGGAAGCGGCGTGATCGTCGGGCGAACGGAGCCGCGGCTGTGGACTCCACCTCTTCGTGAGCTGACCCCGGAGACGTCGTACGGGTTCGACGTGTGCGAGTTCGCGCGCGACGTGCTCGGGCATCCGCTGGACCCGTGGCAGGAGTGGGTCGTTATCCACGCGGGCGAGCTGTTGCCGGACGGGCGGCCGCGGTTCCGCAAGGTGCTGATCCTTGTGAGCCGGCAGAACGGCAAGACTGAGCTGCTGGTTGTGCTGACGCTGTACTGGATCTTCGTGGATCGGGTGCGGATGGTGTTGGGTACGTCGACGAAGCTCGACTACGCGGCCGAGTCGTGGCGCAAGGCGTGTCGGCTGGCGCGGAAGGTGTCTGCGCTGGCCGTGGAGATCCCGGCGAAGGGCGGCATCCGGAAGGCGAACGGTGAGCAGGTGTTGTGGCGCGCGGACGTCGACGAGCAGGAGCTGGACGAGGGGTCGCGCTACAAGATCGCCGCCTCGAACGAGGAGGGTGGCCGGTCGCTGACCATCGACCGGCTGGTGCTCGACGAGCTGCGGCAGCACCACGACTACTCGGCGCACGATGCGTCGGTGCCGGCCACGAACGCGGTGCGGGACGCGCAGATCTGGGCGCTGTCGAACGCCGGGTCGGACAAGTCGGTGGTGCTCAACGACATGCGCGAGGCCGCGCTGCGGTTCATCGAGTCCGGCGAGGGTGACGAGCGGCTCGGGCTGTTCGAGTACTCGGCGCCCGATGGTGCGTCCCCGTTGGATCTCGGCGCGCTGGCGCAGGCGAACCCGAACCTGGGCCGCCGGATCGACCCGGAGGCGCTGCTGGGCGACGCTCGGACGGCGGTGCAGAAGGGTGGGGAGAAGCTGGCCGGGTTCCGCACGGAGAACATGTGCCAGCGGGTGCGGATCATGGACGCCGCGCTCGACCAGCAGGGCTGGCGCGACGGCCACGAGCTGGGCGACATGTCCGAGCTGCGCGACCGTCTGGCGCTCGTCGTCGACGTGTCGCGGGACGAGCAGCACGCCGCGCTCCTCGCCGCGGCAGCGCTGCCGGACGGGCGGGCGCGGATCGAGCCGGTCGCGGCCTGGTCCGGACCAACTGCGACGAAGGACCTGCGCGGCGCGCTGCGGCCGCTGGTGGCGCAGGTGCGGCCGCGGAAGTTCGGATGGTTCCCCTCGGGCCCGGCGGCCGCGATCGCCGCCGAGCTGGCCGAGGGCGAGGCGTGGCCGCCGCCGGGGGTGGAGGTCGAGGAGATCCGCCGGGACGTGCCGGCGGTGTGCATGGGGTTCGCGGAGCTGGTGAAGAACGGGCAGGTGGTGCACGCCGACGACCCGATGCTGAACGCGCAGGTCGCTGGGGCGGAGAAGCTGTTCCGCGGTGACGGCTGGGTGTTCACCCGCAAGGGCGCCGGCCACGTCGACGGCGTGTACGCGGCCGCCGGTGCGGTGCACCTGGCCCGCACATTGCCGCCGCTGGAAAAGCCGGCGCCACGCCCGATGGTCGTCTGACGGTCAAGCGTCCGTTCTACGGTCACGTCTGTGCGACAATCGGACGCATGATCGACCTCACCGAGTTCGTGCGGGCGGCCCCGTGAGGCGCGCCCTCGCGGTGGCGCGCGCCTCGGCCCTGACCGCGGCCCAGGTGGCCGGCGGTGGTGCTGCAGCAGCCGGGCTCTACCTCCTGGCCGGGCTGGCGTGGGCGCTGCTCGTCGGTGGTGTCACGGTCGCGGCGGTCGCCGCCGCGTTCGAGTGGAGGGCGCGCTGATGGGGCTGGGCAAGCTGTTCCGCGCGGCACCTCCACCACCGTTGCAGCACTCGCGGGTGATCATGTCGGACGGTTTGCGGATCGGGCCGTCCGCTGTGCTCGGTGCCGGCGAACGCCCATGGGGCAGCAACGGCTACGTCCAGTCGCTGGGTATCCCCGGTGTCGATCGCGCGGTGATGCTGATCGCTGACCTGCTCGGCGGCCTGCCATGGGACGCCTACACCGAGCAGGGCGACGACTTCGCGATGAAGATCAAGCCACGGCCGATTCTGCTGGAGCAGCCGAACCCGGAAGAGGCACGGATCAACACCTTCTCGAACTGGGCGGCTGATCTCGTGCTGAACGGCAACGCCGTGGGCGTGATCGTCGAGGAGGATCGGGAGGGCACACCGACCACGATTGTGCCGGTTCCGTCGTCCTGGGTGGGTGTGCGGCGGGTGAACGGCGAGACCTACTCGGCGCTGCCAACGGGCGCGATCGAGTACCGGATCGCCGGCATGGAGTTCGGCGCCGACGAGGTGATCCACGTGAAGGGCCCGTGCGAGCCGGGGCGGCTGCGCGGCGTTGGGGTGCTGGAGAAGCATTTCAACGGGGCGGGCGGCCTGGATCTGGCGGCCGAGCTGGGGCGCCAGGCCCGCAGCATCTCGCAGAACGGCGTGCCGACCGCGGTGCTGCGGTCGACGAACCCCGACGCCACCGAGGGCGACCTGATCGCGGTCAAGCAGTCGTGGCTGCGCAACATGCGGGACCGGACGGTGGCGGTGCTCAACGCCACGACGGAGTTTCAGCCACTGGCGTGGAATCCCGAAGAGATGGAACTCGTCGAGGCGCGGAAGTTCTCGCTGCTGGAGGTGGCGAACATCTTCGGCCTGCCGCCCCGGTTCCTCGGCGCGAGCACCGGCGACTCGATGACCTACAGCACCAGCGAAACAGAGTCGATCGACCTGCTGAAGTTCTCCCTCGGCGGGCATCTGGGACGGTTCGAGCAGACGCTGAGCCTCCATTTCCCGGCCGCCACATGGGTCCAGGCCAATCTGGACGCGATCCTGCGGGCGGACACCACCGCCCGCTACGCGGCGCACGAGACCGGGATCAGAGCTGGGTTTCTCCTGCGGTCCGAAGCTCGCGAGCTTGAGGACCTACCGCCGGTGGACGGCATCAACGACGAGCCCGAGCCGGCACCGCAGCAGCCCCCGGCGGCCGTCGTGCCGTTACCCAGCCAGGAACAACAGCAAGGAGCAGCGTCATGACGACCAAGGCCCGGAACACGACGACAAACCCGAAGCCCATGGAGAGCGACTCGGCGCCGGCCGAGCCGGTCGAGGCGGCCGAGGCGACCCTAGACGCATCGGCTCCCGACATCGCCAGTCCGGACCCCGCTGCGGACGCTACGACGGCCGGCGATGGTGTGCCGATGGACTGCATCGTCGCCTCGTGCGAGGAGACCGAAGCCGATGGCCTCGGTGTCTGCCGTGAGCATTTCGATGCCGGCTGGCGGTTCGTGAAGGAGCCCGATGGTGACTGAGGTGTTCACCCGGTGCTTCATGCCCGATCTCGAGGTCAGATCCGCCGGTGACGGGCGCACGATCTGCGGCATCGCGGTGCCCTACGGCAAGCCGCAGTACATCGATTCCCGGCTGACGGAGCAGTTCGCGCGCGGGGCGTTCGACGCGCAGCTGAACGCCCCTCATCGGTCACCGTTCTTCCGCGACCACGGTCCGCACGGCGGGACGCTGATCGGCCGCGCCACGCTCCTGCGTGACGACCCAGCGGGCCTGTACGGCGAGTGGCGCGTGTCGAAGACGGAGAAGGGTGACGAGACGCTCGAGCTGGTCAAGGACGGCGCCTTGTCCGAGCTGTCGGTGGGGTTCCGGGAGGGGCAGAACCGAAAGCTGCCGGGCGGGGTCATCGAGCGCGCGACCGCCACGTTGACGGAGACCGCGATCGTGATGGCTGGCGCATACGGTGAGGCCGCAACAGTCACCGCGGTCCGTAGCGCTCCGGCGGGCGATCGTCTCGCGGCCGCGGCACAGATCATCGCGACGCTGCCCGTGCTGTCGCTCAACGCGGAACTGGTGACGAGGGCGAGTCAGCTGCAGCTCACGCCGAATGGCCGGAAGCTGTGGAAGTACTGGACCGGGCCGGAGGGGCTCGCGCGCTACGCGCACAGCGCTCATCCGTGGACGACGCTGCGAGACGCGCTGATGAAGGAGTCGGCGAAGAGCGGCGAGCCGCTGACGCTGGAACAGGCGAACGGTTTGGCCACCAACATCATGCAGGCCACCCCGGCGGGGCGCGCGCTGTTCAAGCTGCACCACGGTGGCGGGCGAGGGTAACCGCCATTTTGCGATCATGGGTTACAGTGATCGCAGCACGTAGTACGCGGACGCCGACACCTCGACCTCTCACGGAAGTCGACACCCCGGCCACTCGGGCGGACTGGATAACCCCATCCGTTTCGAGACCGGGAGGACCGGCGTCATGCCGAACCCGTACCTGGTCCGGTTGCGCAAGCAGCACGACGAGCTGCGCGCCTCGCTGGAGGCCGTGCAGACCAAGGCTGTCGAGGACAACCGGGACCTGACCGAAGACGAACTGCGTTCCATCACCGAGGACGCGAAGAAGCTCAAGGGCCTGACCGAGCAGATCGAGCAGCTCGCCGACGCCGAACAGCACAGCCGGGCCGCATCCGAGCAGTCCGACCGTCTGGAGACCTTGACCCGCGAAAACGGCGACGAGCAGCAGCAGAACCGCTCCCGCAAGGCCGGCGAGTTGGCTGCGCGCCTCGGTGGCCAGGACGGCGAGGTCGAGAATCTCGGCGGCGACCACACTCGTTCGCGCACCACGACCCGCGACCGGGACCCGGGCCACTACCGCTCGGCCAAGGATGGCGGCAAGCACTCGTTCTTCGCTGACCACTTCCGCAGCAAGGTCCTCGGCGATGCCGACGCCACGAAGCGGCTTGAGGAGCACATGCGTGCCGTCACGCAGGCTTCCGGCGGTACGGGCATCATCCCGCCGAAGTGGCTGACTGACGAGTACATGGAACTCGCACGGCAGGTCCGTGTCGTCGCGAACGCGGTGCGGTACATCCCGCTCGGCGACGACCCGCGCCCGCTGGTGCTGCCGAAGCAGACCGCCGGCGCCGACGCGAACGTCCTCACGCAGGCCGCGGAGGGTGCGAACACCGCTGGGTGGGGCACCGACCGATACACCTCGAACACCGACACGCTGACGCCGGTCACCAAGGCCGCCTATCAGGACGTGTCGCGTCAGCTGCTGGGCTCCTCCACGCCCGCGGTCGACACGATCATCATGGGTGATCTTCGGTCCGCGTGGGATGCCATGGTCGAGGGAATCGTGTGCAGCGCGATCCTCGCCGGCGGCACCGCGGCGGGCACCACGTTCGCGAACGAGGCCGCGTTCCGCGCGAACGCCGCCGCGATCGACGGCGTGATCGACGCGCAGATGGCTGTCGCGGGTGACCAGCGCGGCGCGGCCGACCTGGTGATCATGAACTACCGCCGGTTCGGCGCGTTCCGCAAGCTCAAGGACGGCAACAACCGGCCGCTGATGCCGGTGTCCCGCTACGGCCCGCAGAACGCGGCCGGCGCGCTGGACAACGTGCTCGTTGGTGACATCGAGGGTAGCGACGTCCTCGCTTCCTCGGGTGTGCCCACGGCCTACGCCGAGACCTACGCCGTGCTGCGCCGCCACGCGGTCATCCTCGGCGAGTCCGACCTGGTCGACTTCACCTACGAGCAGGTCGGCGGTCCCGCGTTCGTGCGCATGGGCATCTGGGGCTATGTCGGGACGCTGGTGCGTAACCCGAACAGCATCTCGATCCAGACCGTCACCGCGGCCTGATGATGTCCTGGCCGCCCGAGCTGACCGATCTCAAGGACGACTTGAAGATCGACGTCGACGACATCCGCGACGACAGCGTGCTGCAGCGGCAGCTCGACGCCGCGGTGTCGTTCGTGCAGCGCGTGCGGCCAGGCTTCAACTACGCCGACGATCCACTTGTCGAGGCTCCCGAGCCGCCTGCTGATCTCGTCCTGGGCACGGTGCGTCTGGCCGGCCGGTGGTATACCCGCCGCCGGTCGCCGGACGCGCTCGTGGCGATGGGCGAGCTTGGCTCGGCGCGGATCCCCTCGTTCGACCCGGACATCGAGCGGTTGCTGGGCATCGGCCGGTATCGAGGACCGGTGTTCGCATGAGGACGGTGCTCGAAGCGGGTCGGCAGCTGGAAGCGGCACTCAAGACCGTCGACAAACTGCGCCTGCACACGCTGAGCGACAGCATCGATCCACCCGCGCTGCTGATCGGCGCCCCGCAACTGACGTGGGACGGGTATGGATCCGCGCCGGCTGCGGCAACGTTCCCGGTGTTCGTGATCGTCGGTATGGACGATCGGGCGCTGGAGCGGCTGTGGGAATTCGTCGCCCCGGTCGCGGCCGCAGTCGACACCGTGGAGGACGCCGTCGTGCAGAGCGCGGACCCCGGCACGTTCCCCAGTGGCGCTCAGGACCTTCCCTGCTACTCGCTTTCCGTGGAGGTGAGTCTCTGATGGCGATCCATCAGCGGCGACTCAAGATCATCAACTTCACCATCGAGGGCCAGCCCTTCGAGTGCCAGATCCAGACGTGGAACCTGGATCCCGGTGTGCAGGACGGGGACCGGCAGTACACGTACTGCAGCGACCCGAACGCGCCGAACAGCTTCGTCGAGGAGACCGACGACGAGCCCACGCTGGACCTGACGTTCTTCAGCGACTGGCGCTCGAACGGGCTGTCGGACTACCTGTGGGCGCACGCCAACGAGGTCGCTGACTTCGTGCTCGACCACCACCCGGACATCGTCGGCGAGCACGTGCGGTGGACCGGGCAGGTACTGCTCAAGCCCCCGCCGGTCGGTGGGGACGCGCGCGCGACCGAGACCAGCGAGGTCACGTTGCAGATCATCGGCACGCTCGGCGACGGCCTGACTTACGAGAGGGTGGCCTGACATGGCGCGCACATCCGTTGCGACACAGCAGATCGTCAAGACCGGTCTCGCGCCGGCACTCACCGCGCCGATCATCGACGGCGACATCATCGACACCGGGCGCGTGTTCCTGCGGGTCGACAACGGTGGTGGCGCGGCGATCACGGTGACCGTGCAGACCCCGGTGCAGGTCGACGGGCTCGACCTGGCCGACCTCACCGTGTCGGTGCCGGCGTCCGGGACTCGGCTGATCGGCCCGTTGTCGGCGTCGACGTTCGGCCGACCCTCGGGTGGCGCGGACTCGGGCCGTGCCTATGTGGACTACAGCTCGGTGACGAGCGTGACGAGGGGAGTTTTCGCGCTGTGAGCAAGACCAAGGGCCTGATCACTTTCACGGTCACCCCGGACGCCGGTGACGAGTACGAAGTGGAGGCTGTGTCCCGCGACATCCTGAACTGGGAGCGCACCACGAAGGGCGCCTCGTTCGGGAAGCTCGCCGACGAGCAGAACATGGCCGACCTGTACAAGCTCGCGTATTTCGCGGCCAAGCGCAGCGGCCACTTCACCGGCACCCAGCAGGAGTTCGAGGCGAGCAACGATCTCGGGTTCGAGATGGAGAGCGAGCCGGACCCTACCCCGCCGGCAGCCTGAGCCGCACGATCAACGCTCTGGCTGTCGAGACCGGCATCCCGCCCAGCGTGTGGGCCAGGGAAGCCGACCGCGACATCGTGACCGCAGTGCACATCTTGGAGGAACGCGAGAAAGCCGCCTCACGGGGCAAGGGCAGATCCGCCCACCGTGAGCCCGGGGCCGGTGGCCCGCAGTACTCAGGCTGACCCCCCGGGCGGAGGTGTTTCTCGTGGCGAAATCAACCCTGACGGTGACGTTGTCGATCACCGGTCTGCGGGAGACGCTGCGCGCGTTCCAGGAGCTGCCCAAGGACGCGTCGAACCGGTTGCGGGACGAGACGCTGAAGCTGTCGCAGGCGCTGGCGGTGAAGGCGAAAGCGGCTGGGCAGGCGGACGCCGCGCCACAGTCCCCGTTGGTGGCGTCGACGGTGAAGGCGGCGCGGGACCGGGTGCCGGTGATCCAGGCCGGCGGCACGAAACGGCTGGGTCGGAACCGGGCGCCGGCGTGGAAGCTGTTGTTCGGGTCGGAGTTCGGTAGCAACGCCTACCAGCAGTTCCACCGTGAGCACGCGGGCCGGCAGGGGTACTGGTTTTTCCCGGTGATCGAGGGCAGCCAGGCGCAGATCGCGGCGGCGTGGTCTCGAGTGGCTGACGGCATTGTGCGTGATTTCAGCGAGGGCGGATAGATGGCCGCCGGTCAGCGCACGATCAAGATCCGGTTCGACGGGTCGTCCACGGGCCTGGCGACCGCGGCCGCGGCCGCGCGCGCCGAGCTGAAAGCCGTCGAGAAGCAGGTCGAGACGAACAAACGCAACATCGGCAAGGCCGCGTCGGTCATCGGGTCGGCGTGGGCGGCCGCGGCGCGCGGCGCGCTGGTGATCTCCCAGCTCGCCGGTGGGTTGTCGATCGTGATGGCGCTGGCCGGCGGGTTCATCGCCGCGTCGGGTGCGGCGGGGCTGCTGCCGGCGGCGGTGCTGGGCGGCGTCGCGGCGATGCTCGCGCTGAAGCTCGGCGCGGACGGGATCAAGCGCGCGTTCGAGCAGCTGAACCCGACGCTGGACACGCTCAAGGCGAACGTGTCCACGTCGTTCGAGAAGTCGCTGGCCCCGGCGGTGAACAACCTGAAGGTGACGCTGCCTCAGCTGACCTCGGGGTTCAAACAGATCGCCACCGCGATGGGTGGGGTGCTCACCGGGATCACCATCTGGCTGAAGACGCCGGCGGCGATCGGGCAGGTCAACACGATCCTGTCGGCGATGGCGCGGATCATCAAGAACATCGGCGCGTTCCTGGCGCCGGTTATTGCCGCGTTCGTGCGGATCGGTGCCGTGGCCGCGCCGATCCTGGTCCAGCTCACGTCTGGGCTCGGCGCGGTCGGGGAGCGGTTCAAGGCGTGGGTCGACCGCATGGCCGACTCCGGCAACATCGAGCAGTGGATCCGGACCGCGGTCGACGCGTTCCGCCAGTTGTTCGCGATCCTCCGCGACGTGGGCGGCATCGTCGCGGCGGTGTTCGGTGCCTTGTCCGATGCGGGTGTTGGGCTGGGTGGGGTGCTGGGCCCGGTCATCAAGCAGGTGCGCGCGTTCCTCGAGTCCGCGCAGGGGCACGACGTGATCGTGGCCCTGGCTCAAGCGGTCGCCACGGTGGGCGAGGCGGTGTCCGGGGTGCTGGGGGCGGCGCTGACGGCGATCGCGCCGGCGTTGCCGCCGCTGCTGGACGCGTTCGCGCAACTGGCCACGCAGGTGGCGGCCTTCCTCGTGCCGGCGATCCAGTTCCTCGGCCCGCTGCTGCAGGGGTTGGCGACGTTCCTGGCGCAGAACATGTCCTGGATCGGGCCGCTGGTGATCGCGGTCGGTGGGTTCGCGCTCGCGATCCAGGCCGTGACGATCGCGGTGAACGTGTGGAAGGCCGCGGTCGCGGCGTACACGATCGTGCAGTGGGCGCTCAACGCCGCGATGACCGCGAACCCGATCGGGTTGGTCATCGCCGCGATCGTCGCGCTGATCGCGATCATCGTGCTGATCGTGTCGAACCTGGACTTCTTCCGCGGCATCTGGGACGCGGTGTGGAAGTTCGTGTCGGACGTGATCACCGCTGTGGTGGGCTGGTTCCGCGACCGGTGGAACGACGTGTGGAACTGGTTCACCGGCCTGCTCGGCACGCTGGGCGGGTTCTTCTCCGGCATCTGGAACGGTGCCCGCAACATCATCGGCGGCGTCATCAACTGGTTCCGCAGCGCGTGGAGTTCCGCGGTTGATGGTGTCCGCGGGTTCTTCTCCGGTCTGGCGAACTTCGCCGGCGGCATCTGGGACGGCATCGTGAGCGGGGTCAAGACCGCGATCAACGCCGTGATCCGCGTCGTGAACGGGGCGATCGGCGGGATCAACGCCGTGACCGGCGTGGTGGGCATCCCCGCGATCCCCAGGATTCCGATGCTCGCCAAGGGCGGCACCGCCCGCGCCGGCCAGTCCTACCTCGTGGGCGAGCGTGGCCCGGAGCTGTTCACCCCGGGCCGCACGGGGCGGGTGACGAACGCGAACACCACCGCCGACGCGATCGGTGGTGGCGGGGGCGGCGAGGTGATCGAGGTGCACCTGGACCTCGGTGAGGGCATCGAGCGGGTGTTCCGGATCAAGACCGAACGGGACAACCGGCAGACCCGGCGGGCGCTCACGGCCGGGGTGGGGGCGGCGCGATGAGCCTGACCGCAACCTACGCCGACGACCTCTCCCGGGTGCGGCTGTCCATCACCGCCGCCCCGGCGCAGGCCGACTACGCGCTGGTGGAGCGCTCGACCGATCAGGTCACCTGGGTGACGGTGCGCGGCGGTGACACCGTGCCGCTGACCGCCGGGGTGGGGCAGCTCGACGACTACGAGTTCACCCCCGGGGTGCCGAACTACTACCGGGCGTCCTACGTGGACTCCGGTGCGATCACTTCGGTGGGTATAACCAGCGGTGGCCCGGTCACGGGGAACAACACCAGCCTGAACCCGGCGCTGCCCGCGGGGATCGCCGCTGGTGACCTGCTGCTGCTGGTCGCCTCGATCCGCAACTCGGGCACCGGCACGGTGAACACTCCGGCCGGGTGGACCGACATGGTGACCTTCGCCAACGTGAAGGTGATGGGCCGCCGCTACCTTACTGGCGACACGGCGCCGACCGTCACCTTCACCGGTGGCGCGGCCGGCGCGTCGACCACCGCGGTGGTGTGGGCGATCCGCAATGCCGAGCTGGTCCCCGCGACGCAGACCAGCCAGTTCAACGCCTCCGCGCAGAACGTGGCCTATCCGGCGCTCACCTCCGGTGGCAGCGGTGACCGGCTGTCGGTGCTGATCGGGTGGAAGCAAGCCCAGCCCTCGACCTGGACCACCCCAGGCGGGATGGTCGCGGTCACCAGCGTGAACAACACCCAAGGCTCCGGGGACAGCCTGGCCGTCTTCCTGGCCGCCTACCCCACGGCGGTGCCGTCTGGCACGGTCACCGTCACCGGTGGTGCGGCCGCGATCTCCCGGGCGCTGCTGTTCGCGCTCGCCCCGGCCGCCTACGTCACCCGCGACACCACCAACGTCACGCCGACCATGCAGGTGGCGTGGATCAAGAACCTGCAGCGCCCGTACCTGAACCGGGCGGTCACCGTCACCGACTGGGGCACGATCACCCGCCCGGCCCGCGCCGGGGTCATCGAGGTGATCTCCCGATCGCTGCCGGTCGCCGTCACCGACCTGCGCGGGTCCCGGCGGTACCCGCTCACCATCACCGCGGTGAATCTCGACGTGGCCGAGGACCTGGATCTGTGTTTCTCCACCGGTGAGCCGGTGCTGCTGCACGTCCCCGCGGGGGCGCCGTTCCCGGGCGGCTACTACGTCATCGGTGACATCACCATTGACCGGCATTCGAAGCGCACGCTGCGCCGGTTCTTCGAGCTGCCTTTGACCGAGGTCGCCGCGCCGGCCGGAACGATCGTCGGCGACACGGTGCTGTGGTCCGACATCGTGGCCACGTTCGCCACCTGGTCCGCACTGGTCGCCGCGGAACCGCAGTGGGCCGACGTGCTCGACCGGATCGCCGACCCGACCGACGTGGTGGTGCCCTGATGCGCCCCGTGTCCGATCGTTTCCTCAGTACCGTGCGCGGCTCGCACGCCATGGCCTCCCGCGCCCGCGTGTGCGCACCCGGACAGACCGGCGTCAACCCGCTGGGTGTGGAGATCCCGATCGTGTCCGGCGATGTGAAGCTGGACTCCACCGCCGATATTCGCGCGACCCTCGACCTCACAACCGAGTGGGAGTTCCCCGCCACCGCGTCCGAGCTACTCACCCCCTACGGCAACGAACTGTTCGTCGAACGCGGCATCGTCTACGGCGACGGCGGCACCGAATGGGTGTCGCAGGGCTACTTCCGCATGTACGAAGTGGACCAGCAGGACGCCCCGGACGGCGAGATCCAGATCGACGCCCGGGACCGCATGTCCGGCATCATCGACGCCAGGCCCGAAGCGCCGATGGAATTCGGGTCGGGCACGAGCGTGTCGTCGATCTTCGACTTCCTCGTCGGCGAGGTTTACCCGGGCGCGGTGATCCTGTTCGACTTCGACGCCGGCGCCACCACCTTCCCCTCGTCGCACGTGCTGGAGGACGACCGGTACAAGTTCCTCAAGGACATCGCCGACTCGCTCGGCAAGGTCATGTACTGGGATTACGCCGGCCGGTTGCGGGTGGAGACCGCGCCGGACCCCACTGTGCCGGTGTTCACCGTCAACCACGGCCGCGGCGGTGTCGTCGCGACGGTGTCCCGCCGGTTGAAGCGCGACGGGGTCTACAACGCCGTCGTGGCCACCGGCGAGCAGGCTGGCGAGACGCCGCCAGTGCGGGCGGTGGCCTACGACCACAACCCGAGCTCCCCGACCTACTGGGATGGGCCGTTCGGGAAGGTGCCGAGGTTCTACAGCTCATCGTTCATCACCACGATCGCGCAGGCGCAGTCCGCTGCGGATGCGATGCTCGCGCGGCAGCTCGGCCTGCCTTACAACGTCGACTTCTCCATGGTGCCCAACGTGGCGCTCGAGCCGCTCGACCCCATCGAGCTGTCCTACTCGAACCGGCTCGACAGCGAGCTGCACGTGATCCAGACGCTGACTGTGCCGCTGGACGCCGGTGGCGTCATGCAGGGCACTACCCGCGAACAGATCCTCGGGGGTGCGGCGTGAGAGCGGACGACATCGCGGCTCTGATGGTGGCCGGCATGCAGTCGCAAGTCACCGGAAACACTGACATCGGCTACCACACCGGGGTCGTCAAGGCCTGGGACACGCTGACCGGGCTCAACTCCGTGGACATCAACGGTGTCACGTTCAACAACCTGAAGGTGCTCTCTACCGGGGACAGCATCATGCTCGCGGCCGGAGACACCGTTGTGATCATGAGGTTCCAGACGCAGTACTTCATTCTCGGCCGCGTTGCGGCACCAGGTCTTGGTGCGTCGCTGGCGACCCGGACCGCGCGGGTGAACCCGAACGAATCGACTTCCTCGACGACGTTCACGGATCTCACCACGTTCGGACCGACAGTCCCGGATGTGTACATCGGGTCGTCGCGACGTTGTCTGGTGATGGTCAGCGCAACAGTTGCTGGCGGCCCGCAGTTCGGCGGATATGCCGCTTTCGAGGTCACCGGCGCTTCCACCATTCCGGCGGTCGGAGCCAACGGGGTTTACGGCGCGTTCACAGGGGCTAGCGGTGGTATGCAGTCGAGCCTGGCGGTCGTGATCCCGCTGTCGGCGGACGACGGCCTCAACGCGGGCCGGAACACTTTCACGATGAAGTACCGCCGTGAAGCCAGTTACCCGGATACCGCCTTTTTCAATACCCGAATCCTGACGGTGATCCCGTACTGAGGGAGGAGAACCCATGCCCAGCACACCAACTTTCAGCCTCCCGTATCCGGCGCTGACGGACCCGCCGAACGGGCCCACGCAAATGCAGGCTCTCGCGTTGCAGGTCGAGGAGGTGATGTCGCTCAGGCCCGTGTCCTCGCTGCCAGCCGCGGGTGACTACACCAACCAGCTCCTGCTTTCGACAGCGGACAACCGGTTCTACCGCTGGACCGGCTCGGCGTGGGTCAAGGCAACAGCCCACGCCCGCTACGTGCGCACAGCCGCCCTCGCCGGCGGGAACTGGACAGGCGACAAGCAGATGTCGTTCCCCACGCAGCGGAGCGGGCATCCCGCAATCGTGCCGTCCGGGGGGTCAGGTGACACGCAGAACACCTATTTCACCCTGGACCCGGGTCCGTGGACGATCACCGCCGGTTGCCGCTCCGGCGGCACCCCGCAGGTCTCGATCGCCACAGGCACTGCATGGGCTGTCGGCAACGTCATCGCCGCAGGGAGCGGCGGCGCCCTCAACGACAATGTCAGTGTCGACATCGAGTTCACCGTTCCTACGGCGGTGTGTGTGAACGTGTTCAACTCGTCAGCGTTCAACGTGATCACTGGATTCGGTGACGCGACCTTCATTTCCTTCAAGAGGGGTCTGTGATGGCGTGGGTGAAGCCGTGACCGTGTCCGAAATGGATGGGGGTGGCCTTGGGTGACTTGGCGACGCTGTTCTTCGGGCTCGCTGCGCTTGTTGGTGCGCTCGGCACGACAACAGTCAAGGTTGTCGCTGTGTTCCGGGCGCCCCGGAAGACTGCGCAGCGGGCGGCGGAACTCGCGATCGAGCGTGCACTGGGGGACGACGAAGACGAGTCCGATGACGAGCGCGAGGAGATCGTCGAGGAGATCCTCAAGCGGCTCCGCGGTGGTGATGGCGCATGAATGACAAGCTCGCCCGGAAGGTGGTACAGCCCGCGGTTGACCGGGCGGTCGCCGAGGGGCCGCGCCGCTGGCCGGTGTGGCTCGTCCTCGGGCTCGCCGCAGCGGGTGCGGTGATCGTCGCGTGGGTGATGGTGAATCAGTACGCGCGGATCAACGCGCTGTCGGAGCAGTCGGCGCGCACCTCGGCTGTGGCTGCGGAGAACTCGACCGCCGCGCACCAGCTGGCGGACCAGGTGCGCGCGCTCGGTGCCGTCCCGGTAGCGCAGCCCGCGGCGGGCCCGGCCGGGCAGACGGGTGCGCAAGGCCCGGCCGGGCCCCCCGGTCCCCAGGGGCCTCCCGGGGTGCCCGGGCCGAAGGGTGACACCGGGTCGGTTGGTCCGTCAGGTGCGCAGGGGGCGCCCGGAACCGATGGCCAGAACGGCGCCCCCGGTGCCGCCGGCAGCGACGGCACGGACGGCGCGACCGGCCCCGCTGGTCCGGCGGGGCCGCAGGGGGAGCCCGGTCCGGCCGGTCCACAGGGCCCGCCGGGGGAGCAGAGCCCGCCCGGCCCGTCCTGCCCGCCCGGCTACACGCCGCAGTCCCGCCAGCAGGGCGCCGAAACGTGGTGGGTGTGCGTCGCCGACGAAACCGAACCCACCGAAACACCAGGGGGCTGACCATGGCGATCGTTGACATCAGCCACCACCAGAACGACGCGGTGGGCCGGATCGACTGGGACGCGGTGCGCCGCAACGTCGACGCGGCCTACGTCAAGGTCACCGAGCGCGAGGACTACACCGACCCGAAGTGGCGCGTCAACCACGACCAGCTGGCCGGGCGTCCGCGCGGTGGTTACCACTTCTGCGGGAACTCCATCGCCAAGCGGTACCTGGACCCGGTGCGCGAGGCCGACAACTTCGCCAACCAGTACCTCCAGGCCGGGTGGGAGATGCGCCCGGCCTACGACATCGAACTGGCCGGCGCGTCACCGGACTGGCTGCGCCGCTTCCGCGACCGGTTCCGGCAGCGCACCGGGATCACCCGGGACCGGGTCTACACCTCATGGTCGCTGATCCGCACCGCGCTTCGCCCCGAGTTGTGGCTGGACGGCTACGACACCGACCTCTGGGTCGCGCGCTACAACCCCACCCTCGGCTACGACCATCCGCTTCTGCGGCTGTGGCAGAACAGCCAATCCGGCATCGTCGCCGGCTTCCCGGGCCGCGTCGACACGAACATCCCCCAGAACGGGTGGGCGCCCGCCCACGACCTCGTCCCACGCCCCACCAGCGCCGCCCCCGGCAGCGCCGGCCAACTCGACCAGGAGGGCCCCGTGGACCTGAAGCCAGGCAAGGACGTCACCGCCAACGTCCCGTGCTCGGGCAAGACCCGACTGTTCGTGAACACCTCGTTCACCGACAAGCGGGTCGACATCCACCAGATCGTTTACTTCGGAGTGACACCGCCCGGCGCCGGGCCGCAGTACCTGCCCAGCCGCTACGACCTCGGCCCCGGTGACCCGCTGCGGGTCGCGATCAGCATCGAACCCGGCCGGCCCGGGCCGCTCGACATCCCGGCGGGCGCAGTGTTCGCCGCGGTCCGCTACTCCACCGACATCCCCAACGCCACCGCCCACGCGGCCTGATCGCCATGGCCGAGCAGATCGACCCGCAGACGCCGGGCGCGGTGCAGGGCTACCGCACGCACTCGCAGGAAGAGATCGACCTGGTCAACCGGATCAAGGCCGTCGAGGCCGAGGTCGCCAGGGTGTGGCAGGACGTGCAGGAGCGGCCAGCGACCGATGGGCGGATGGCTGCGATCGCGCGCACCGAGATCGAGACCGGGTTCATGTGGCTCGTCCGCTCGATCTTCCAGCCGATCACCGAATTCGACACGTGACTGGCCAGCACCGCGCCTGGCCCAAGGAGGACCCGATGAACCTGTCTCGTATCCGCAAGCTGATCGGCACCGCACTCGGCGGCATCACCGGCGTCGGCGTGGCCACCGTGCTCGCCCTCGCCGGCCTGAACCTGCCCGACACGGTGGACGCCGCACTCGCGGTCATCCTCGCCGCCATCGGCACCTACATCGCCCCGCCGAACACCACCCCAGAGGAGTAGACCATGGCTGGATTCACCGACTCCGTCGAGCAGGCCATCCTCGACGGATTCCTGCAGGACCCGTCGTTCGCCGGCTACGCGACTCTCTACCTCGCGCTGTCGACCACCACGCCGACCGAGGCGGGCGGGAACTTCACCGAACCGTCGAGCGGTGCCTACGCCCGCGTGTCGACCACAGGCGCCGACTGGGGCGCCGCGACCGGCACGGCGCCCGCAACCAAGAGCAACACAGCGACGAAGACGTTCCCGACCGCCACGGCCGACTGGGCGAGCGGCGCGAACTTCACCCATTTCGGCCTGTACGACGCCTCCTCTGCGGGGACTCTTCGGGCATGGGGCGCCCTGGGTACAGCGAAGCCGGTCCTCAACGGAGACACCGCGTCGTTCGCGGCCGGCGCGCTCGTGCTGAAGCTCGGCGACCCGGACGACACCTACTAAACCGATGGTCGGAGCCTGACATGACCCTGCTCGCGGCCTACGCGTACGACGAGGGCAGCGGCACCACCACTGCCGACGCCAGCGGCAACGGCCACACGGCGACCCTGAACAGCGCGTCGTGGACAGCGTCCGGGCACACGAACAGCGGCATCACCAACACCACCACAGCGCAAGGCGCGACCAGCACCGTCCCCGCGGTCACCACGGCCGCGGTCACGCTCATGGCATGGGTGAAACCGTTGGACCTCGCCGCGGGAACCTCGCACCTGGCCTGCGGGATCCTGCAGAGCTTCAACGGCTCCACCGACATCGGCCTGTGGACCCAGCGCGGCGACTTCAGCACGTCCAACGTGCTGCAGGGCAACATCCGGATCAACGGGAACCTGTCCGCCGTCAACGGCGCCGCGCTCACCGTCGGCACCTGGGCGCATCTGGCGCTCACCTACGACGGCACCACCATCCGCCTGTACAAGGACGGCACACAGGTCGCGACGGTCAGCAACGCCGGACCCATCTCGCTCGGCACCACGCTCTACGTCGCCGGTGGTGGTCCGGACACCGATGTCGTGGTCGACGATGTCCGCTACTACAACGAGGTCCTCGACGACACCGCGATCACCACCGCGATGAACACGCCCGTCAGTGGTGGCAGCGTGGTCGCGCTCGACGGCACCGCCCCCGCAGCGGGATCCGCAACTGGAACACTGAGTGCCAACCGGCCACTCACCGGGCTCGCCTCTACGGCGGCGGGAGCGACCGGGCAACTGGCTGCGGCCCGAGCCTTCGACGGCATATCGGCAGCCGCGAGTCTCGTGACGGGCGCCCTCTCCGCTACTCGGCCGCTCGCTGGGATGGCGGTGTGCGCATCGTCGGCCACCGCGGATCTCACCGTCACCGGTTCCAGCGTGGCGCTCGACGGCATCGCACCGGCCGCAAGCTACGCCACCGGGACGCTCACCGCGGCGAGGGTCCTGGCCGGGGTCGCGCCGGCCGCGTCGGACCTGCGAGGGGCACTCACCGCGGCCCGGCCACTCTCGGGTGTCGCCGCCGCGGTGTCCAGCGCCCACGGCGTACTGACCGTCTCCAGCCAGTACGTGGCCGCCGAACAACCGAAGCTCACCATCGTGCCGAACCTGGCGCGGCTCACCATCAGCCCGAACAGGGCCACAGCAACACTGGGGGACACATGACCATGGACATGAAAACCGGGGACCTCGAACCCGCGCTCACAGTCATCGTCGAGGACGGGGCCGGAGTCACCGACTTCAACGATGTCGTTTCGTGGAAGATCCTCGGCAAACAAAACTCGGTGCTCATCGTCAACGCCACACCCGACACGGTCACCGTCGACCAGTCGAACCAGTCGAAAGCCACCCTCACCCGCGCCTGGCAGGCCGGGGAAACCGCTTCGGCCGGGGTAATGCAGATCGAGGTCGAAGCGATGTGGCCCGGCAACCGGCCGCAGACCTTCCCCGCGGAGTCGTTCGAGTTCGTCCGCTTCCACCCCGACCTCGGATAGACCAGCCGCCGCACCCCCACGGCGGCTGAAACGGCCCCCGCGCTCCCCACACGGGTAGAGCGCGGGGGCCGTCCTTTGTCGTTACTGGGCGTAGCTACGTGGGGGTTTCCCCAGTTGGCCGCGCACGAACTCGTCCTTCGGGTCACGCTCCGGCCGGTTGACGAACGCAACCGCGGCGAACACCGCAGCCACCATGATCAGAAACTTCACTCTCGATCCTCTCTGTGTTCGGGGGTTCACAAGTCATCGTTGATCCGCATCCGGTGCTCAGGTTCGCGGCGCAGTGATCAGGCAGGCTTCGCATGGCATGCCTGCGACGCGGTCGAGCAGCTCGAGCTTGCCGGGGCCGAAGCTGGCACCGCAGTAGGCGGTGATGGTGTCGGCCGGGCTGGTTGGGGCGACGAACAGGTGCGTCACGCGCTGGGTTTCGCCGACTGTGCCAGACCGGGGCCGGGCGATGATGGTGACGGCCATCTTGCGGGATTCCTCTGTGGTGGTGGAGATGGGAGGGGCCCCCGGGTGTCACCGGGGGCTCCGTGGCAGGCGATCTGCCTCCGGTGGGTCAGTCACCTGGTTCTGAATGGTCGGTGGTGGTACGGGCCGCACTGTACCGCCAATCGAGGTAATCGGTGTGTTCGACCTGTTCGGCTAGAACGGCGTGAACGGGTAGAAACGCACCGTCACCTCCTGTTTCCATTCTGATCATGAACCAGGGGAGGCACCTCACCACCGGCGAAGCCGCCAAAGCCCTCTCCATCGACCGCTCCACCCTCGGCGCCTGGCACCGCCAGGGCCTCGTCACCCCCGCCAGCATCACCGCAGGCGGACACGCACGCTGGGACCTCGAAGACCTCAAACGCCAAGTCCGCGAACTCCGCAAACGCAACAGCTAGGGACCGAACAGGCGCCGCCCCCAGCGGACCCGCTTCCCTGAGCCCTTGCAGTGGCGGCACCGGCCGAACGCTTTCCCGTTCGGCGAGAACCGCTTCCCGCTGCCCTTGCACCACGGGCACCGCGCGAACGGGTACAGCCAGCACCGCAGCACGTACACCCCGGTCGCACCCACGCCGACGAGCACACCGGCCACACCCGTGTCGCTCACCGCTTCTTCTTCGCCAGGCAGACCGGGCACGTCGGCGTGCTCGACCACCACTTGTTCTCCGTCTGCTTCGTCGGCACGGTGATCCCGCACAGCGTGGTGAAGGTGCCGCGCCACCACGACGTCTTGCCCTCGTGCGTCAACGGCTTGGCCACCGCTACCGCCCGCGCCGAGCCTGCGCCGCGGCGCACGCCGGGCACTGCTGGGTGGGTGTCGGTGAGCGCTTCCGCTTCGGCTGCTCGAGCACCAGGCCGCACCGGGTCCGAACCTTCCCCGACCACCACGGCCGGTGGCCGGCGTGCGCGAGTTCCTTCGCCATCGCCTACCTCCGCTTTCCGCGTCGGCCGTCCGTCGACTGGGTCTGCTGCTGCTCCTCCCGGATCTGCTTCACACGCTTCGCCCGGTCACGTACCTCTTCCCGACGAACCTCGTTATCGACCATCTGGTTGAACTCCTCGCGCGTTTTTTTCAGGAACCCCATCTCGATCTCCTTTCTAGGACCCCGGACCCCTAGGTCTAGGGTTTCCCGCTAGGCCCCAAACTGGCCACTGACCTGCGTGTTAGGGCTCTAGGGTGCAGGTCACCAGTCGACGTCTTCGCCACGCCGTAGCGCCATACGCCGCAGGGTCGCAGCGTCCTCGCTGGTGGTGTCCTTGTTGCCGTCCTGGTCGATCGGGCCCTTGTAGCCGGACTCGCGCAGGTCGAAGAACTTCTTGTCCTTCGCGGTTTCCGGCTTGCCGTCCCAGCGGCGTGACTTACCCATCTCGTTCTCCTTCACTGATCGAGCCGTCGGGCGAGTGCCTCGACGACGTTGTCCCGGGCGTAGCCCTGGGCGTTCTTCTTCTTGCCGTCCAGGCCGGTCGCCCACGCCTGACCCGGCCGCACGCCGTCCGGCTTGAGCGCGCCGGCGAGGTCGTTCTTCGTCCACCCGTCGTAGACCTCCGGGTCCCGCTCGGCGAGCCGCTGCACCGCAACCTCCGAGTGGATCCGGTCCTCCTCGAACACCGCGAGCAGGTCCTCCAGCACCCGCGACGGCCGGGCGGCCGCGGGCATCTGCCCAGCCGCCATGCCAGTCAGCAAACCCTCGTCCTCGCGCAGCTGCCGCGCCCGCCGGCACATGTCCTCCAGCGCGCCGTCGGCGAGCAGGTGAGACCGCACCGTCGTGCCGCCGCGCTCGGCCAGGTCGCCGTCGTCCGCGCCGAGCAGGATCCCGACGCCCTTGTGCTTGCGCAGCAGCTGGGAGGCGTCCATCCCGGCCGGGTACGTGCCGGCGCCGAGGATCGTTTCGGACGCCTGCCAGGTCATGACCTTCATCGCGAACCGCGTGCCGATCTGCCCGCGCAGGCTGTCGGGCATCACCTTGGAGTCGGGCTTCTGCGTGGCGAGCACGAGGATGAACCCCGCCGCCGGGCCGACCTTCACCAGGTCGGTCAGCAGATCCAGGATGGTCTCGCCGTGCTTCGGGTGCTCCAGGTACCGCTGCACCTCGTCGATCGCGATGACCGTGAGCGGCATGTTCAGCCGGCGCGAGCGGGACAGCGCCGGGGTCAGCTTCGCTTCCGGGCACTGGTCCGCGGGCAGCTTCGACATCCGCTCGAACCGGTCGTTCATGTCCGCCACGAGCTCGTGCAGGCTGTTGACCAGCCGCTCGACGACCTCCTCGCGCACACCCGACCCGTAGACGTGCGCGACCTGCTCGAACGGCTGCCACGCCCGGTCGCCCTTGCCGTTGAACACGTACAGCCGCGTGTGCGGGTCGAGCGCGGCGGCGGCTACCGGGATCCGCGCGGCGAAGGTCTTGCCCATGCGGGGGATCGCGCCGACCAGCAGGTTTGACCAGACCAGCGGCATCGTGATCAGCCGGTCGCGGGCGTCGACACCGAACGGCACGCCCTGCCACAGGTCCCACTTCGCGGCCTTGATCAGAGGCGAGGGCACCGGCTTCTGCGCGAACACGTCCACGTCCGACACCCACAGCCGCACCCGCCGCTCGGACATCGGGTCCGGGTCGAGGAACACTGTGACGACGTTGACATCCAGACCGGAGGCGATGTCGGCGCGCTTGGTCGCGGCGTGCTTGCGGAACGTCTTCCCGTATGGCAGGTCGACCACCGCGAGCCAGCCCTTGCCGTCCCGCTGGATCGGCTGCGGGAACGTGATCGGGTTCTTCTCGTCGGCCAGCTTCGCCGCCACGAACGCGCGCGACACGACGTCCGCCTTCAGCTTGCTGGCCTGCTGCGTCACCGTCGCCTGCGTCAACAGCGGCCGATCCTGGCGGCCGCCGAGCGCGCCGAACGCCGCCACGGCGCCGGGGATCAGCAGCCACCACCCGGTGGGCCAGAGAGCGTCCATCGCGACGAGCCCGCCGGAGGTGATGCCGGCGGCGATGAGGGAGCCGATGACTCGCCGCTTCACCCGGTCGTCACGCATCCGCTGCAGCTGGGTGTACGTGGCGGCGTCGCCCTGCAGCACCGCCGCGTGCCGCAGCGGCGCGGCCTGCAAGTCGAACGCCCAGCGCCCCCACCAGCTGAGACAGCGCGCCAGCCCGCGCGGGACACGACCGACGAGCCGGCCGCCGTACAGCGGGGACCGCACGGCGTGGAACTTCGCCCGGTGCCAGGTGTAGCGGGTCGCCCACCGGACCGCCTCGATCCGCTGTTCTCGCTCCCGCACCCAGTTCGGCAGCACCGGGCGGGTCTCCATGACGCGCTGCCAGGCGAGTTGCCGCTCGTCGGCCTCGTCCAGCAGCTCGCCCTCGAGCGGTTCGCCGACGTGCACGAGGTCGTCGTCGGGCCGCTCGATCAGGTCGGTGGTGTGTTCGGTGTCGGGCTGGCCGTCACCGTCGGCGTCCACCAGTTCCCCGGACACCGTCTCGCGGTCGGGGTCGGGGAAGGGGATGAGACGGCCGCCTTCAGCTCCCACTGGGGACCGCCTCCACCGCCGAAGTAGCAGCGCGCCGGTCGGCGGTGACCATCTTCGCCAAGGCTGACGCCAGCCCGAGCACCACGACCGGGATGCACGCGACGAGCGCGGTGATCTGCCACGGCGCGGCGACGATTCCCGCTGACGACATGAGGTGGTAGGCCACCTGCGCGAGCGCGCCGACGAACAGGCTGATGAGCGCTGACACACCAGCGAACTGCACGGTGCGCTCCGAGTAGACACTGGGCGCGAGCCAGCAGCTCAAGGCGTAGGCGCCGTAGGCCTCGACGCTGATCGGGAGCACGATCGAGCTGTTGATGTGCCAGTCGGTCACGCCCGGGAACGGCTCGATGAGGCCGAACCCGGTGAGCTGGCCGAGGCCGACCCAGCCGGACCAGACGCTGACGCCGGCGGCGAGCGCGATGAACAACAGTGGCCAGGTGTGGCGCAGGCTGCGGAACCGCGGCGGTTCGTCGTCAGCTGTCGTGTCTTCCTTGGCGATGGTGGCAAGTGCCTTCTGCACGACGTGGTTTTTCAGTCCGGTCAGGCGGACGAGCGTGGGTCGGCCGGGTCGGGGTCGGCCTTGCTCAACTTCGGCGGCGATGGCCTGACGGACGGTGTCGATGGGTGACGGCTCCACCAAGTTCCTCTCGTTCTGGTCGTGGGCCCGGCCGGGGCGGGGAGCTGGGGGCGGGCTCGACTCGCCTCGGCCGGGGTCCGGTGGCGGGCGTCTGATGTCGATGCGCGCCGCCATGCCAGAGACTATACGTCATCACGTGATGATATGTGGCAACACATGACAACCGGTGTTGTTTGCGCAGGTCACGTGTCAGGTACAGTGCTCACGTGATCGACGACCGTCGCGACCGGATCGACCCGGACCGCCCCAAGCTCCTGTGGGAGCAGGTCTACGAAGACCTCGCTGCCGACATCCAATCCGGACTGCTACCGCCCCGCAGCCGGATACCGGGAGAGCACGACCTCGTCGAGCGCTATGGCGTGTCCCGGCCGACCGTGCACCGCGCGCTCGTCGAGCTCGTGAACGTGGGACTCGCGATCACGGTGAAGAACAAGGGGCGCTACGTCAGCGAGGACGCTCAATCAGGTGACACCGGGAACTGAGCTGCGCGTCGGCGCGACCCGGACTGTGGGCGGCGGACAGCCGGCCAACGCAACCAATCGGGAGGTAGCGATGAACTCGGAGACGCCGGGCAACTGCAACTGCGGCAACTGCTGTGACTGCGGCGGGGAGTACGGCCGCAACTGAGACCAGGCCCCTTGCGTGGCCTGTGGCGGGCACCCCCGGCACACCGCAGGAAGACGACTTCGGTCCTCGATACTGCTGGTCGCCGGGGGTGTTCTACTTCAGACCGAGTCGGGCAGCTTCCGGTGCCCCTTGATCCCGGCCTGGTAGAGCGCGTGGCAGTCCTCGCAGTTCCCGACCGGCCGCTGGTAGCGGCCCTTGATCCGCTCGCCGTCGTTGTTCAGCGGGCACTGGTGGTCCGAGGAGATGTACTCGCCGCACCACGTCCAGCCCCACACACCCGCGGTGCCCGCTTGGTGGTAGGCGAGGTGGCGGAGGAGGGTGCCGTCGTCGAGGATCGGGCGCCCGTTGATACCAGAGCCCTCGGGTATCTCGCGAACTGCGGGCGCCTTCTGGTCCTGTACCTCGGTCATCTCTACTCCCCACGTAGCGCGTCGTCGGCGTTGACCTCGACGGTCCCGCCAGTCTGGCCGTCCTTCGTGGCCTCGATCAGCCATGCCATGGTGGCGCTCGCGCTGACGCGCGCGAGCCGGTCGAGCAGGAAGCCGGTCACGGTCACCTCGACGCCAGGGTCGAGGTCCGCCGACGCGATGCGCAGCTCCTCCCGGATCGCCTCGCGCACGAACTGCACCTGCTCATCGCTGCTCATGCGCGGAGTGTACGCGGCCCGTTACGTGAATAGGACCGGGTCAGGTGAGGGCGACCACGAGGAGCCCGATGAGCACCAGCCCGAGCGTCAGGCTCCCCAGCACCACGCCGGCGGTGGCGAGGCTGCGGTTCGTCGCGAGACCGCGGTTCGCGTGGCTGTAGCCGATGCCACCGAGCACCACTCCGAGGATCGCGAGCGGCAGCGCGACGAGCGAGAACGGGCCTGGCAGGAAGCCAGTGACAGCGCCGATCAGTCCGCACACGAATCCCGCGGTGCCGAGGCCGTTCCGCGGCTGTGGGTATCTGCCGTATCCGTAGGGCGGCTGCGGCGAATAGGGCGTCGGGTAGTGCTGGGGTGGCGGCCACTGGCCGTGCGGCTGGGTCATGGGCGGTCTCCTCTGGTGGTCTCCCGTCCGGTATCGCCCATCGCGCGCTCGTCGTAACGCACGGTTGAACGTGGTTCTCGAACCGTTATCAGCGGGTTCAGACGCGGGAACAGGGCGGGCAGTAGGGTCACGGCGATCGTCGTGGCAAGGTCGAGCGCAGTCGCGCCGCAACGCCACCATCTGGAGATCCACAACTCGTGAGATAACTTCCTGCATGACGCTCTGAGCTGGCCTGCTGAGACGCTGGTGAGCATGACGTTGAACCTCCAGATAACAGTCCCTTAGGGATTGAGTCCAAGAACACCGCAGACGCGGGCATATGCCCGTTGACCTCGTTAAACTCTACTGGTATCAGCCAGTCGGACGCTAGCACGACGTTAACTCTCCATCTAAGGTGAGGCCCATGGCTGCCCTCATCCGTGACCTCAACCAGTCCTTCAGCCGGTACCTCCGCGCCGAAGGACGCAGCCCGCGCACCGTGGAAACCCACTGCGGATGCGTCGAGAACTACGTCCGCTGGCTCGAAAAGCAACAGCTCCCGACGACACACGACTCGCTCACACGCCGGCTCATCGTCGCCTGGCTCGCCGACCTCGCCGACCACTGGAAGCCGGCAACCGCCGCCACCCGCTTCCGCGGCATGAGCCGCTTCGTCAAATGGCTCGTCGCCGAAGACGAGCTGGACGCCAACCCGATGGAAGGGCTCCAGCAGCCGGAGATCCCCGACAAGCCAGTCCCGGTCCTTACCGACGACGACCTCGCCGCCCTCATCAAGGCGTGCTCCGGCCGCGACCTCTACGACCGTCGCGACGAAGCGATCATCCGAATGCTCCTCGACACCGGGCTCCGCGTGTCCGAGCTGTGTGGCATCACGGTCGACACCGGCGAGGGCGACAGTCGCGTGCCGGGAACGCTCGACCTGGACAACGGCGCCGCGATCATCACCGGCAAGGGTGGCAAGGTACGCGCTGTCTACTTCGGCGCCCGCACCGAGCGCGCTCTCGACCGCTACCTCCGGGTGCGGCGCACCCATCACCTCGGACATCTGCCGAACCTCCTCCTCGGACAACGCGGGCCGCTGAGCAAGCAGGGCGTCTGGGCGGCGATGGAAGCCCGCGCTGGCAAAGCGGGGCTGCTCAAGGCGAACCCGCACCGCTTTCGGCACACCTGGGCGCACGACTTCCTTCTGGCCGGCGGGCAGGAGCGGGACTTGAAGCGCCTGGCCGGCTGGTCGAGCGACAAGATGCTGGAGCGGTACGGGTCTTCGGCGGCGGATGCGCGGGCAGCTGCGGCGGCGCGGAAGCTGCGCCGGGGGGATCGGGTCTAGCGGACGCGGCGAAGCGGGGTCGGTGGCGGCGGGGAGGCGTGGGGGCCGACGATCGCGTAGAGGCTGTTGACCTCGTAGCTGTCGATGCGGCCCTCGACGCGGTCCAGTCTCTCGTCGATGTAGGCGCACACGCAGGCGGCGAGGTGCGCGACAACGGCGCAGACGCCGACCGCGAGGGACAGCAGGAAGACCTCGCCGGGGATAGCGAGAGCTTCCAGTAGAAGAGCGGCGGATTCGAGGGAAACGGCGACGACTACGCCGACCATCAAGGGGCCGGTAATTGTCGTGCGCAAAAGCGTCATCGGTGCCCACCCGTCTCATCTCATTTGTTTTCCAGGGGAATATGTCCAGTGTTCCCCCTGGGGCGTGGTGACGGTAACTCGGGCGGGTGATCACCACGCAGATGGACTCACCCTCGCGGGTGACGTGACGCTCCGTGTGCTACTGAGCGGTGTATTCCCGCAGGTGGGCGCTCACAAACTCGACCAGATTAGACTGAACGGCGAGGGTCACGATCCGGCCAACCATGAGGTCAGCCTGCTCGTTCCCGTACCGTTTCCGAATGGACGGAACGAGCTCGATCATGCGCCTAAGAATGACCTCTTCGTCGATCGCCTCAGATCCATCTTCATTATATCGTTCTAACGTTCGATGAGAACCATTTGCCGAAGGTGGCTCCGCGCCAGCCATGACCGCCCGCGCGGCCCCGGCGGGCCAGCCTGCTCCTCGGTCGATGCCGGTGAGCGTCTTCGCGCGCGGGTCGATCTTGGCTTGCTCGATGCGCTGCACGGTGATCTCGGCGAGTCCGGCTCGCTCGGCGAACTCCTTCTGGGTGAGACCTAGCTCATCGCGCACCGCACGCACAGCTTCCGCAAGACTCTTCAGATCTCTTCCGGTCACACGCACAGCATGTCGCAGCGGACGACTGCTGTCTACGCGACGCGTAGGGCGTGAACTGGGCCTTCGTCTCCTCGAGTGCATCTCTTCCCCTTCCCTGTCGACACTAGTTGTATCTCTTCGCAACTCTTCTTGTCCATAGTGTTGCGAAGAGACGTGAAGAGATGTACGGTGTGACGCATGGAAGACCCCAACGGGCAGGTGATCAAGAGCACCAGACAGGCGCGAGGACTCACCCGAGCGCAACTCGCCGACCGCGTCGGGTGCAGCTACTCCCACCTGTACAACCTCGAAACCGGCCGCAAGCGCGCCAAGCCCGAACTCCTCGCCCGCATCGCCCGCGAACTCCACATCGGGCTGGACGAAATCCGACACGTCAAGGAAGCGGCGTGACCCCCGAGGAACGGCGCACCCGCGCGTCGATCGCCGCCGACACCCGCTGGGCACGCACCCCCGACCGGCTCGGCGCAACCGCCCCCGCCCGCCGCGGCCTCATCGCGAAGTTCGAACGCGAGGTCGACCCCGACGGCCAGCTCCCGCCCGACGTCCGGACGAAGCTCGCCGAAAACGCCCGCCGTGCCTTCTACAAGCGCCTCGCGGCGCGGTCCGTGAAGACCAGGCGAAAGAAGGCGGCATGAACACCGGCGGGGGCACCACCCATCCGACCGGCGGGGCCGGCTCAGGCCCCGGCAGATGAAAGAAGCGGCTCGACGCCGTCACGCCGAGCCGCCCTCGACCACCGGAACACCCAGGAAGGGAGACCACCGGTGACCAGCAACATCCTATCCAAGTGGCGCAACAGACGCGCACTCGACAACCCCAACCACGACCAGATCACCGTCGCCGAACTCCAGGCTCGCATTGACGCCGAGGGGCCCACGCCGGTCCCTGCGCGCCGTCGCCCCCCTGCTCGGCCGGACTGGCCCGTTGTCGAGCCGCCAGAGGAGATCGACGCCGAGCGCACTCAGCCGTTGTTCCGCGTCGGTGACGCCCGCGAGGTGTTCAAGATTCTCGGCGGCCGCGTCCTGCGCGAGCGCACCATCGACAACTTCGACACCCAGCTCTGCACCTGGTGCTGCACCGCGGTTCGGCACCCCACCGCGGTGCGCCTGTCCGTGGGCGAACTCCTCGAGCACAGCTGTCTGAAGCCGAAGTGTTTCCACGAGGCGTTGCGGTGGGTCCACGCGAACGACGAGTCGGACCGGGACATCCTCGCCGAGATCGCCAAGCGACCTGCGCAGGTGCTCGCGTGAGCATCTTCAAGAAGGTTGATGACGCGGCGCAGCGCCGTATCGACCGTGCCCTCGGCACCCCGAAACCCCAGCCCAAAGACGAAGTCGCCGAACGGCGCGACAAGCGCCAGCAGAAGGGCGGCAAGCGGTGAACGGCATGACGTACGAGCAGTGCCAGGGCCTCGAAGCCGCACTTCGGGAAACGCTCGCCATGTACCTCGACGACGCCGAGAACAGCAGCGACGACCAGGTCCGCAGGGTGTCGAAGCAGAAGGCCAGCAGCATCCGCCTCGCCCTCTCCCACCTCCACGCCTGGTCCTACCACACCTACGGCGAGCCCTACCCGGAGGACACACCGTGACCCCGCTGTCGCTTGCCGAGATCGACGCCGCCCACGCCGCGAACATTGCCGCGTTCGACAAAGCCATCGTCGAGGTTCGCGACGCCTGGAACACCGGCGTCAAAGCCGGCCACTGGGGATGCTCCGACTGCCCGAACAAGACCAAATGCGTGATCGAATGGTGTCAGCGGTGAGCCTCATCGAGTTCCCGGACGTGATTCAAGGGTCGGACGAGTGGCTGGAGCAGCGGCGCGGCATCGTCACCGCGTCGGTTGTCGGACAGCTCGTCACACCTTCGACGCGGAAGCCCGCGAACAATGACGCGAGCCGCGGTATCACGGCCCAGCTCGTCGCTGAGCGGATCACCGGCTACACCGACCCCAGCTACATCAACGACGACATGCTCCGAGGCATCGAAGACGAACCCCGCGCCCGCGACCTGTACGCCGAGTTCTACAAGCGCACCGTCACCGAGACCGGGTTCCTGCTCCGCAAGGAGGACACCTGGCAGCTCGGCTACTCGCCCGATGGCCTCGTCGGCGACGACGGGCTCATCGAGATCAAGGCGCCGCGCGCGAAAACCCACCTGCGCACGATCCTCTCCGGCGAGGTGCCCGCCCAGTACATGGCGCAGTGCCAGGCCGGGCTGCTGGTGTCCGGACGCGCCTGGATCGACTTCATCTCGTTTTCGGGCGGGATGCCGATGTGGCACACCCGCGTACTCCCGGACCCCGCCTGGCAGGACGCGATCGTCGCCGCGTGCGAGCAGTTCGAGGCCACAGCCACCGAGATGGCCGCGGCATACGAGGCCAAGACCGAGGGACTGCCCGCTACCGAGCGGATCATCTACCAGGAGCTGACCATCTGATGGACATCGGAGACACCATAGCGCCGACGAGTGACCAGCTCGACGCGGTCGACCTTCTGGGTGGACCGAGAACCTTCACCATCGAGCGAGTCTCGGCCGGCAACGACGAGCAGCCCGTCAACATCCACCTGACCGGGTTCCCGCGACCGTGGCGGCCGGGGAAGTCGATGCGGCGCCTGCTCATGTTCTGCTGGGGTCGCGACACGTCCGCCTACGTGGGTCGCCGCGTCACCCTGTTCTGCGACCCCGAGGTGCGCTTCGGGGGCCAGGAGGTCGGCGGGATCCGCATAAGCCACCTGTCGCACCTGGACAAGCCGAAGAAGGTATCCCTGCCGGTGTCGCGCGGCAAGAACGCGATGTTCGTCGTACAGCCGCTCGTCGAGACACCGGAGACCCGCGTGGCCGACCTCAAGCGCGAGTGGAAAACGGCCGACCCCGAACGGCGCAAGGCCATCGAGATCGAGGCTGCTGCTCTGTCGAACACAGCTGACGCCGCGACCGTACCGCAGCCCACCGACAGTCAGCTCCGCGATGACGACCCCGACCTCACCGCGCACACCGGTGGCGAGTCGTGAAGTCGTCGGTCCCGGCCACCAGCCAGGTCGGTCCGGTCGGCTGCCTGGCAGTGGTCGGTGTCCTTATTCTCGCCGTGGTGATCGCGGTGGGCGGCCCGCTGCTCGTGCTCCAGGTCATCGACGCCACCGGCCGGTACTGATGGCGAAACTCAGCGACGGCGGCGGCACCCCGCTCCACGACGAGCACGTGATCCGCGAGGAACACCGCCACTTCCACCGACTCGGCTGGACCGACCTCGAAATCGCGAAACGACTCGGGTACCGCAACGCCGACTCCCTGCACCACGCTATGCGCCGCGCCGGCATCGAACCCCAACCCGCACAGGAGGTGCCCGCGTGAACGGCTTCCTCGCCACCACGGCCTACAACACGGCGTTCGCGTTCCTGCTCGCCGACGCCCTCGTTCCGTTCCCACCGCTGCGGTGGGCCGCGGACAAGGCCACACGCGCCGGTGATGAGCTACTCGCCGCCCAAGGGCGCACCGACCGAGCCCACCACGCGACCGACCAGTGGTCACGGCAGATCAACGAGGTGCCCATCCCCACCCTCGTCGACGTCGACACCGCGGCCACCATCGTGCGCGAGGCGGCCGCAGCGCGGTGACCGTCTTCATCCACGGTCTGCCGGCCCCGCAGGCGCCTGACACGACACACCCGTCGCGTCGGCGCCTGTGGGCGGCGTGCTGGCGCGGCGAGGAACCCGCCGAGACGCTCGCACTCGTCGACGGCGCACTCGTCGAGCAGCTGTTCTACGACCTGTGGGCGCTCGGATGGACCGACGCCCAGATCGCCCAACACACCCGACACACCACCTACACGGTCGCGAGGATCCGAGCCCGCCTCGGCCTCGCGGCGAACACAGTACGACGAAGGAAGGCAGTCGCCTGATGCCCTGGTTCAACGTGGACGACGGATTCGCGTTCCACCACAAGGCCGTGAAGGCGGGCAACGCCGCCATCGGCTTGTGGACGCGCGCCGGGTCCTGGTGCGCCCAGCAACTCACTGACGGCTATGTGCCGGCGGAGATGGTGGACGTGTTCGGGACCCCCGCGCAGGCGCGTCGTCTCGTTGCTGCGGGCCTCTGGCACACGGTCGAAGGTGGGTACCGGTTCCACCAGTGGACGGAAAACGGCCGAAATCCTACGAGAAAAGAAGTCGAAAAAAAGCGGCAAGCCGAGTCGGACCGCAAGGCTAGGTGGCGCGAGGAAAAAGCAGCGAAGTCTGCAAACCAGCAGGTCAACGGCGACAGTCCCAACGGGACAGGCGCGTCTGTCCCACCGTCTGTCCCACCGTCTGTCCGCTCTTCCACTCCACTCCACTCCACTCCCTTAAAAGAAGAGAAGAAGACTTCGTCTTCTTCTAGGCCGCGCACGCGCGGCACGCGAATCCCCGACGATTTCGCCGTCAGCGCCGCCATGGTGGCATGGGCCCGCGACCGAGTACCCACCGTCGACGGCCGCCACGAGACCGAGAAATTCATCAACTACTGGCAATCCGCATCCGGCCAGAAGGCCGTCAAGCGCGACTGGGAAGCCACGTGGCGCAACTGGATGCTCACCGCCGCCGAACGCACCCCAACCGCCCGCGGCACCAACGGGCACCCCAGCAGGCCCTCCACCACCGACCAACGCGTCGCCGACGCCCAAGCCCTCAAAGCCCGCTTCGCCACCAACGGATCAGTCGTCCTGCAACTCCCCACCGGAGAAAACCGATGAACCCCAGCGAGACCATCGACCTACTCAGCCTGATCGCCACTTTCGACCAACGCACCGTCGGCGAGGCCGATGTCGCTGCCTGGCAGGCGATTGCGCTCGAGTGCGGCTGGACGTTCCCGCTCGCCCGCCGCGCCGTCCTCGACTACCACAAATCCGGCGGCGACAAGCCACGCATCAAACCCGGCCACATCACCGACACGCTCACCGAAGTCCGCGCCACGATCCGCCGGCAGGTGTTCTCCCGCGACCTCGTCCCACCACGCGAACTCGGCGACAACCCGCGCGCCGAACTCGACTGGCGCCGCCGCCACATCGCCGACGTCACCGAACGTGCCCTCACCGCCTGGGCTGAGGGCCGGCAGCTGCCCCAGCTCGATGCGGCACCCGCCGAACCGGCGCCCCGCGGCCGGGAGCGCGTCGAAGCCATCGTCGGCGGCCGCTTCCGCATGCCCCGGGAGGACCCGTGACCCACGACGCGCCCCGCCTCGACCGCACCGGCGACCAACCCACCGAACCCACCCACGACCCCCGCTGCCACGACGGCTGGATCGACCGCGACGCCGACCACCCCGTCCCCTGCCTCGACTGCCGGCCACACCTCGCCAAGGTCGTCCAACGCAGAACCGGGGGTGTGTGACGTGACCACCCCAACCCGCCCCCTGAACGTGCTCTCGCTGTTCTCAGGAATCGGCGGACTCGAACTGGGCCTAGAGCGGGCGGGGATGACGACGGTCGGGCAGATCGAAATTGATCCCTACTGCCAGAGAGTGTTGGCGAAGCATTGGCCGGAGGTGCCAAGACACGATGACGTCCGCACAGCAGTTGAGTGGTGGCGAAGCGAGCAGCGACCCCGAGTGGACGTTGTTTGCGGTGGATTCCCCTGCCAGCCCTTCTCCCTCGCTGGGCGACAACTCGGCGTCAACGACGAACGATGGATGTGGCCGGCTATGGCCCACGTCATTCGCGAGCTACGACCCCGATACGTCCTCGTGGAGAACGTCAGCGCTCTCGTTCGAGATCGGGTTGCCTTCGGAATCGTCCTGGCCGACCTGGCCTCGCTCGGGTTCGATGCGGAATGGTCGGTGCTACATGCGGCGGAGTTCGGCGCACCGACCCCGCGTGAACGGGTCTACCTGCTGGCCTACACCCCGAGCGTCGATGGGCAGCCACGGCATCGCTTGGAGTCGGGCGGAGTCGGGGAACCACCGTTCACAGCTCGAGGACTACTTGGCCTGGCAGCACCTCAACGGGGGGGGGTCGCGGGTGAGTGGCTTGCTCGTGAACCCCGAGTGGCTCGACTGGCTGATGGGATTCCCAACCAGGTGGAGCGCAATCGAGTGATGGGTAACGCTGTCGTCCCCGCCGTCTCTGAGCACATCGGAGAGCTGATCATCGCCGCCGAGAAGTCACGCACCACCCAGAAGCCCGCCGCCTGACCCCCACACCCCGGAGGACCCAACCCATGACCACCAAGGAGACCACCATGACCAGCACCGCGATCACTCTCGACAAGGGCGCCCACGACAGCCCGGACGACGGCATGTGCCTGTTGGAGGCGGTTTCGTTCGTGCGGGGCGAGGCGTTCTCTGATCACCCGAAGTGCGTGTCGCCGGTACTGGCCGAGTTTGGCCGCAACCTCAACGATGTGTTGCCGGACGACACCCGACAGCAGCTTGTGCCGTTTGTGGCGTTGCTGCCCGGCACCGCTGGTGACGGCCTTGATGAGGCGCGCAGCTATCTGGCACTGGACTGGCTGATCCGCGTGTACACCCCGACGTGGCTGGAGCTGGCTGGGCTCGCGGATGAGGCGCGGGCGTTGCGGGAGCTGGGTCGGATCGTCGACATGGTGTCGGCGGAGCGGGCCGGGCCGGTGGTGCGTGCTGGCCGCGACAAGGCGGCCGCCGCTGACGCCGCTCGGGACGCCGCTTGGGACGCCGCTTGGGCCGCCGCTGGGGCCGCCGCTTGGGCCGCCGCTGGGGACGCCGCTGGGGCCGCCGCTTGGGACGCCGCTTGGGACGCCGCTCGGGCCGCCGCTGGGGCCGCCGCTCGGGACGCCGTTGGGGCCGCCGCTCGGGACGCCGCTTGGGACGCCGCTCGGGCCGCCGCTGGGGCCGCCGCTCGGGACGCCGCTCGGGCCGCCGCTCGGGACGCCTTGGCTCCCACTGTGGAGGCGTTGCAGCAGGCCGCGATCGAACTGTTTCGCACGATGATCACCCCGGAGGCCTGACCGCCATGACCACCACCGAACTGCCGAACCGCGGCCAGGCCAAGCCGCACTTGCTGTACGCCGAGTTCGACACCAGCGGGTACGTCGCCACGGCCCGCTACCGGATCGAGTGCCCCCACGACGACCTCGGCGCCGAGCGGCTTTGCGCCGCCAAAAGTGGGGGGCAGCGATGAGTGACACCCGACAGCGGCTCGACACCCTGTCCCCGACACCACCACCACCGCCTGGTGGTGAGGAGCGCCCGACCGGTTGGGTCGTCCTCGTTGGAACGATCATCAGCAACGAAACCGTCGACTTCCACCTCGCCTTCAGCTGGGACAGCGAGCTGCACACCTACCAGCAAGACGCCATTGACGCAGGTCTCCGGAAACTCGGCCACGACGACTTCAACATCGGCTACGTCGAGGACGGCTGCCTGTTGTGGTTCGGGTGGATGCGCGACCAGTTCCCCGAGGAGGACTACGTGAACGCCGCCAAGCAGTTCGGTTGGACCACGCTCGTGCCCTCGCCTGCCGGTGGTGAGGAGGGCGACGACACCGCCCAACCCGAGGAGCCGACGTGAGCGACCCCGAGTACAGCTTCACTGCCGACGAGATCGAGGCCGGGATCGGCGCAGCCGTGCGCGAGCGCAACTTCGACGTCATCCCCGGCCTCGTCAAGCTCCTCGCCTTGCAGGACCCCGCACGGGCGCACGCCGCCCTCGACGCACTGCACGCGCTCAACATCCAGCTCTGACCGCCCCACGTGGCCGTCACGCCACAAACACCCGCACCCGAGAGGAAACCCCGCCATGGACCATGCCGAACCTGCACAGAAGCTCTCAGCGCGCATCGTGTCCGATGCGGCGACGGCGCTCTGTCGCGCCCCCCATGCTGGCACGGAGGCTGATTGGCCCCACGAAGCCCGCGCCGCTGCTGTCGCCGTCCTCCGCGTCCTTGCCGACGAGTACCCGACTGGCGGGCTTGAACCCCTGACGGGCGGCTGGCTCGACCACCTCGCCACAGAGATCGAGGTCGGCGGTGTCTGAGTCTCCTGTGTCGGTCCTGCGGGACGCAGCCACCCTGATCCGCCGGCTCGCCGCCGAGGCCACACCCGGGCCGTGGCGCGCAGGGATCGAGATCCAGGGCGTCGCCGACGTCATCGGCCCCAACGGCGAGAAGGTCTGCCAGGACGGGATCGACTGGCCCGTAGTCACCGTGCCCAACGCCGGCTGGATCGCCACGATGGGGCCACACCTCGCCGACCACATCGCCGCATGGCTGGACCACGAAGCAGCCGCGCTGGACGAGTGGATCAACGTCTACGCGCTCCAGCGTGGACTCGGGGAGCGTTCAAACCCCGGCCGCGACGCAGCACTCACCATCGCCCGGGATGTGCTCGCTTCCCAACCCAACCCCACCGAGGAGACCCCGAATGCCTGAGACCGTGACCCAGTCCGCGATGCGGCCGGGCGACGTGTTCCGCTACCAGCCGGAGAGCACCTGGTGCCACGACGGATGGGCCATCGCTGAGGAGCGCCGCGACGGCCGCGTTGTGCTGGTGGACACCTACTGGGGAGCGAGCGGCGGGACCGTCGTCAACCCCCGCGAGCCGGAGTTCCAGTTCAACCTCAGCGACTACGAGACGAAGCGCAACGGTGAGTGGGAGCGCTACGCACCAGCGGACCGGCGGTATATCCCGCAGCACTCGGGCTATCAGACCGTCCTTCTCGTCCGGAAGGGCGCCACACCAGACCTGACCACGGAGATCGAGAACGCCCGCGAGCGTGTCACCGAGGCTGAGCAGAACGTCAGCAGTGCGGAATGGTCGCTGAAGATGGCTCGCCGTGATCTTGCTGAGCTTGAACAGCGCGCCACCGAGGAGGCCCGGTCGTGACTGTCCCCCAACCCCCACAACCCCAACCCGTCACCCGAGTCACCTACCCGCGCCGCATGCCCACGGGTGGAACGGTGTTTCACCGGCCGGAGCCCGAAGACCCCCGCTGCCCCGTGTGCGACGTGCAGCACCTCCTGCAGGACGACAAGGGCACCGCTTACGGCTTGCTGGAGCCGCTCGACGACGAGGGGGAAGCGTGACCGACGAACCGGCCAACGCCATGTACTGGTCGGCGGAGCGCGGGAACTACATCCACCACCGGCTCGACGACACCGCCCCGCGACTACTCACCCCAGCTGGCGAAGCTGACGCTCTCGTTGCGAGCTGGCAGCGGCAGTATGCCGAGATGAAGCAGCGAGCAGTCACCGCCGAAGAAGCCCTTGAACGCGCACAAGCCGACGGGCTCGCCTGGTCCCAACAGTGGTCCCAGGCCCGCGCTGAGCTGTCCCGGTTGCGGGAACACACCACCATCCTCCCCGAAGACTGGCGCCAGCGGCTCATCGAGGACATCTGGGAGGACGCCGACCAGGCCGGTGAAGCGGTAGACCCCGAGTACTGGCAGCCGCACCCGCAACGCCGGGCGGGTTACCTCGCCGCCGTCGAGCGCGTCGCGGAGATCATCACCGAATTCGAGCCAGGCGACACGCACCAGTCGGCCGCCCTGCCGCGCCCAGCTGTCATTGGCGGAGGAGATCCCGGGGAGCAGGGGTCTGGCAGCGTGCAACTCCCCGCCGACTGGCGCGAACAGATCAGGCACGCCTACCAGCGCCGCGTCGTGGCGGGCGTCGAACTGCGGTTCAGCGACGTGTTCGACGCCATCGAGTCCTGGCGGTCCCGCTCTGCTGGGGACACCCTGGCCGCCCGCTCGTGCGAACCCACCACCGTTGGAGCGTCGGCCCGAACTTCCAACGATGAGGGCGGTGACGTTGGACTTTCCGCGCGACCCTGGACAGAGGGCGGCTGGGAAGACCTCGCCATCACCGCCCGCCAGTTCGCCTCCACGTTCTGGAACGGCGCCGAAGCCGACCACCTCGGCAGCCTCGCCCAGGCCCTCCGCGACAAGATCGACACCACCCTGCGCCGCGGAGCCGACCATTGACCCGCAACCACCGCAGCGCACGCACCGCCGGCGCCCGATTCGAACGGCTCATCGCCGACCACCTCGCCGCATCCCTCGACGACGACCGCATCGACCGACGACCAAGCAACGGCGCAAAAGACCGCGGCGACATCGGCGGCGTCCGAACCCCCCACGGCGGACGCCTCGTCATCGAATGCAAAGACACCACCCGACTCGACATCGCCGGATGGCTGCGAGAGACCGAACTCGAACGCGGCAACGACGACGCCGTCGCCGGGCTCATCGTGCACAAACGCCACGGCGTGAGCGACCCCGGACAGCAATGGGTCACCTGCACCGTCAACGACCTCATCGCACTACTCACCGGCCAACGACCCCAGGAGAACCCGCTCTGATGGCCACCTGCACCCACCCCGATGGCTGCACCCAAGCCGCCGTCCACGACACCCGACGGTGCCTGGAGCACGCCGAACCCGTCACCACCCACGGCGCCACCGCGCACACCTTCTACGGAGGTGCCTACGACCACGCCCGCATACCCGTCACCACCGCACCACGGCAGCAACCCGAACCCGAACCCGTCACCGTCCCGGCCCGCCCCTACGACGACGAGCAGAACGCGCCCGACCACTGCGGCCCTCGGTGCCGCGCCCCGGAACCGTGCCTGCAGCCCGAACACCAGCCCGGCCCACTCCTGCTCGCCACCGACGTCCAGCTCGACCCTGCCGACATGCAGCGTTGGTACGAGGAATGGAAGGCGGCGCTGCTTCGCCCGGTGCGACCGGTCGGGTTCGACGCACCACCCGCCCGCGGCTGGCTCGCCCGCGCCATCGACAGGCTGTTCGGATGACCGCACCCGCCTACGAGCGGACGAGCTGATGGGCACGCTGGTACGAGACGCCGAGCACCGCGCCCACGTCGCGGAGAGGGATCTCCCGCGCGAGATCCTTCGCCAGACTCGCCGCGGCCTCGGACGCTTGCCGCTCGAGTTCCTTCGCCCGGGCGCGCTCGTCCTCGATCGCCTTGAGTCGCGCGTCGACGTCGATACCCGCGACGGACTCCACGCGCACCTCAACCTCCACCTCGGCGAGGTCTACGTCGAGCGTGACAGCGATGTACTCGCGTGCCATGTCGCCTGCCTCGGCGAGCCGGCGGGCCTGTGTGAGCCCGTCGATCTCGGGGATGTGCACCATCCACCACTTGCCGTCGCGGGTGACGGTCACCTCGTAGTGCTTCACTTCTGGGCCTCCTTGATCGCGCGCTGGATCTGGCGAACAACGCCCGGCGAGATGGTGCGGTGGCCGTCCGGCACGGTGACCTGGACGTTGCCGCACTTCCACGTGGTGTGGCTGCCGACCGTGCGGATCGGTTCGAATCCGGCGTCGCGGAGGGCTTTGACCATCTTGCGGGTGGGTTGCTCGCTGACCATGAGAATAGTCTAGCGTGGCTAGACAAAGCAAGTCAAGCAAGACTAGACAGAAACGACGGAGTTGGTAGGGTGTCGGTCCCTCGTGGGAGAATCACTGGGTGACGGATCGCCTGGTTCTGCTGGACACCGAAGCACTCTCGGTCCATTTCGATGTTCCTGCGGCCACCCTCAGGTATTGGGCGGCTCAGGATGGGTGGGCGAAGTACGGGACTCGCCGCACACGGCGGTGGAACTACGACGAGGTTGAGGCGGCGTTCGCACGCAGGCGTGACCCTGAGCTGGCCGTGACGCTCGGCGTGTCGCTTGCCACCTGACCCAGCACCAACGTATCTTCAGCTTTACTGCGTGACTTGTCCCGATCAAGGGCGCACGCGAGCCCCAGCCTGTGGGAGTCTGGCTGGGGCTTCTTCATGTCGGAGGTCCCGAATGGACGGCAACGTCATCTGGCCCATCGTCACGGGCAGCTTCTTGGCCGCGTTCGGCGTGTTCGAAGCCATCGCGATCAAGAACGGCACCAAGGACCACGCCGCCGGCAAGCCGTCCGGGACCTACACAGCATGGTGGCGACGCATCCTCGGCCTCGAGCCTGTCAAGTGGTGGCGACCGCTCGGCCTGGCAGGGTTCCTCGGGTTCTTCTCATGGTTCGTTCCCCACATCGTCTTCGGCATCTGGAACGCCTGAATGTCACGCTCGGTATAACTCGCCACCGGCGGGAGACCGACCAAGCAACACGGACAGTCACAATGGCTCGGACTTGGCAGGAGCACTACTGCATCGCGGACAACCTCCTCCGCCGCATCGAGATGAGCCCCGCGTTCCTCCGCGAGGGCAAGGTCCCAGCCGAATACCGCGACACCCTCGACCTCGTACGCGCGCATGCCACCCTCGCCTCACTACGAGTCGAACCGGATCATGTGCAGCGGTGGAACGAGCAGGGCGTAGACATCATCACCCCGTGATCGGAGCCCGCCAATGTCTGTGGCTGTGATCGACCAACAGATCGTCTACACGCTGCGACGCAACCCGATAGGAGTGACATGACCCCCGAGGTTCACGCCCTGCTGGTGTCCCTCGCCATCACCCTCATCGGCACGGGGCTGCTCATCAGCCACACCCTCGCCACGCGGCTGTGCATTGTTGCCGGCACGATCCTGGCGGGCGTGGTGCTGGTCGTCGACATCCTCGCCCTGACGTGACGTTCTTCAGCTCCTCCCACCACGGCGCCACGATCAAGGTCAACGAAGACGGACAGTGCACCGTCCAACTCGGCGGCCATGACCTCACCCAGGGTGTGACAGGGGTGAAGTTGGAGATCGCCGCGGGGGAGTTCCCCCGCTTGGTGCTCGACCTCTCCGCGCTGCTGATCGACGTCACCGCCGACGGCCAGGTTGGGGTTGTCATTCCCGACGCCACCGCCGAAGTCCTCACCCGCCTGGGCTGGTCCCCACCGCCACAGCCAGAAGATGTCCAGGACTGAAGCCACAAGGGCTGGTCGTGTTGGCCGACCCTGGCGCGAGGTATCCACCCGCGTGTACGCCGAGGAAACCCACTGCTGGCTGTGCGGCAGATACGTGGACCAACGCCTACCCGCGACACACCCACGCTCCCGCTCAGCTGACCACCTGGTGCAGCTGCAGCACGGCGGCCACCCCACCCAACGCCAGAACCTTCGCCTCGCCTGCTTGGGCTGCAACTCCGGCAGATCCAACGCTCTCCGCGGCCTGGCCCCCCAGGACTGCGCCTGCAGCCACGGTCTACCGTGCGCACGCCTCAACCCCAACTACAAGCGTGGCCTCGTCACCGTGGACTTGAGCGGGGTGTAGCGATGCGCATGGTGGTACTCGCCGGCCCACCCTGCTCCGGCAAGACCACCCTCGCCCACCAGGTGGCCCAGCCCGGGGACGTAGTGCTGGACTACGACGACATAGCCCGAGCACTGGGCTCACCCGTGCACTGGCGCCACCCCGAGCCCTACCGCACCCAGGCAGAGCACCTGATGCAACACCGCATACGCCAAGCACACGCACACCCCAGCACAGCCACAGCGTGGATACTGCGCACCACACCACGACCACACCAGCGTGCAGCACTAGCCCACACCTACCGCGCCACCGTCTACCTCCTCAACCCAGGACGCAGGGTGTGCGAGGCCAGGGCCACCACAGACCACAGGCCATCGGGTACGCGCAGGGCGATAGGCGAGTGGTACTCGAGGTACACACCATGGGTCGATGACCGTGACCCACATGAGCTGAGCACGGTGACACACAAGGCTGAGGGCATGATGACCTCGGTCGACTTGGGGTCGGTCTAGGGTGGTCGATCAGCAACCGATGATCTTGCTGTCTGGTGTGGACATGGCATACCGCCTCTGACCTGCGGAAACGAAGATCACGAGTGCAAGCCTCTGACCTGCGGAAACGCAAATTGTTGGTCTTTTTAAGATCGACATCGGTTGACCCCACTCCACGCCTCCCGCAATATCCCCCCGAGATGATCTCTGGAGGTCGTGATGGGCGACGCCGCGGCGGCCTCGCGTGCGCGCGCGTACCGCGACCGCAAAAAGCGCCATGACCAGGGAGATCACTCCCGCTGCGTCCTCGGGAAGTGCGTCGTCATCACGCCTGACGCCGTCACGTCACACGTGACGCCTGACGAGCCCGTGACGCCCCCTGAGAGCTCCCAGGGGCTAGGGGCGCGCGGACAGGCCCTGTGGGACGAGCTGACGGCCTCCTGGACGCCTTCTCCACTGCAGCGGGAGCTGCTCATCGAGGCGTGTCGCATGGCGGACCGGTTGGAGAAACTCGACGGCCACTTGAAGGGCCGTGAGTGGCTCCGGTTCCGTGTCTCCGATGAGGAGGGCACGGAGGTCAAGGTCTATGTCGATGGGGTGTTGAGGGCTGTGCGGGAGTTGCAGGGGGAGTTCCGGATGGCTGTGGCGGACCTGGTGAAGGCGATGCCCGTGAAGCAGGAGCCAAAGAAGGGTGGTGGGGTCCTTGCCGACCTCGCCGCTAAGCGGGCTGCGCGGAGCGTTAACGCCGCGGGTTGAGTCCCGGCCCGACAATATCGTCGGGACGTTTGGTGACCTGGCTGCGGACCTGATGGAGGCGGCTGGGAAACCGCTCGAGCCCTGGCAGCGCGAGAGCGTCGATCTGATGCTGTCGACTCGACCGGATGGCAAGTGGTCCTGCTACGAGTACGCGGAGTGGGTCGCGCGCCAGAACGGCAAGGGTGGTCTCGGAGAGGCTCGCGTGCTTGCGGGGTTCTTCGTGCTTGGCGAAGAGTTGATCATCTGGTCGGCGCACGAGTACAAGACCGCGATGGAAGCGTTCCGCAAGATGCGGAGGCTCATTCGCAACCTCGGGACGTCGTTGAGTGAGACGCTGGTCGATGTCGACGGCGTCATGGTGAAGATCTCCAACACCAACGGTGAAGAGGGGTTCGAGCGGCTCGACACCGAGCAGCGCATCAAGTTCGTTGCCAGGTCCAAGGGCAGTGGTCGTGGCTTCTCCGGTGATGTGAATGTCATCGACGAGGCGTTCGCCTACACCCCGGAGCAAGCCGAGGCGTTGGCGCCGACGTTGATCGCCCGCCCGAACGCGCAGATCGTCTACCTGTCGTCCCCGCCGTTGACGGGGGACACGGGCGAGGTGATGTACGAGCTCAAAGCCCGCGGTGAGCAGGGTGGGGATGACTCGCTCGGATACCGGGATTGGGGTCTCGAGGGTGACCTTGAGGACATCAACACCAAGATCGACATCAACAAGGTTGAGAACTGGGCCCGCTCGAACCCCGCTTTGGGGTTGGGGCGCGTCACGCTGGAGACGATCCGCCGGCTGCGGAAGATACTGTCCGCCAACGGCGGTCGGGGTTTCGCCCGCGAGGTGTTGGGGTTGTGGCCGCGGCGCCTTGTCGGTGGCGGCGCGATCGACATCGCCCAGTGGAACGGTTTGCGGGATCCCGAGTCACGGCGTGACGGTGACGTGGCGGTTGGTGTGGACATCGCTCCGCAGCGGGATTACGCCGCGATCGCCCTGTACGGGCTCCGCACGGACGGCGTGGGGCACCTGCAGGTGCTGGACTACCGGCCAGGTACCGATTGGATCCTCCCCCGCCTGGTGGAGATCAAAGCGGCGCTGAACCCGGTCGTGGTCGTCATGGGGCGCGCGGTGCATGCGTCGCTCGACGCTGACCTTGAGAAGGCCGGGTTCGCCAAGTCAGAAGATCCCGAGGAGCCGAAATACGGGGATTTGGCGGTCACGACCGCGACGGAAATGACCGCGGCGACGGGGAACATGCTCGACGCCGTCCGGCAAGCCTCGTTCCGGCACATTGGGGACGACGAACTCGACGCGTCCGTGGCGGGTGCGAAGACGAAACAGACCGGCGACACGCTCGTGTGGGCGCGGAAGGAATCCGTAGCCGACACCTCGCCTCTGGTGGCGGTGTCCTTGGCTCGGTGGGGGTACGAATCCCGGGCTCATCTGGTCGGCAGAGTCGATCGTGAACTTGTGATGAACGTCTGGTGAGAGGAGGCGACGGTGGCTAACTGGTTCACCAGAATGTTCAAATCCGAGAAGCGGTCCATCTCGTACCAGGACTTCTGGGGATCCGGCGGCGACGTCGCCGACATTCACTCGGAATCCATCGGCACAGCGCTGCGCCTAGCCCCGGTGTACGCCGCGACCCGTCTTTTGGCGGACACGATCGCGTCCCTGCCTCTGCAGGCGTACCAGAACGTCCACGGGGCGCGGCGGAAGGTCCCCACCCCCGGCCTGTTCGGTGACCCGACGAGTTTCGGCACAGTGGTCGAGTGGGTGCAGCGGATCATGACGTCGCTGACCCTGCGCGGTAACGCGTGGGGGTATGTCACTCAGTTCGACGAGTGGGGGCGGCCGGCGCAGATCGAGTGGCTGCACCCCGATGATGTGTCCCTGTACGGGCAGAACCGGTCTCTGTATCGGCCGCAGTGGTACTGGTTGGGTCGTCCGCTCGAGCCGGAACGGGTGGTGCACATCCCCGGGTATGTGCTGCCGGGGGAGATCCTCGGGATCTCGCCGATCACCGCGTATGCGTTGACGACCGAGACGGGGATCCTGTCGCAGGAGTTCGGGCGGGACTGGTTCCGCAACGGGTCGGTGCCCTCCGCGGTGCTGGAAACCGAGCAGCCAGTCACCCAGGACAACGCGAAAATCATCAAATCGCGGTTCATGGCCGCCGCGAACGGGCGCGAACCCGTCGTTTTGGGTGCCGGCACGAAGTACCGGCCGATCGCGGTCAACCCTGCTGAGGCGCAGTACCTGGAGACCATCAAGGCCACCGCTAACCAGATCGCCGCGATCTACGGTGTCCCACCCGAGCGGATCGGCGGTGTCCCCGGCGGGACGCTGACGTACGCCACCCGGGAGCAGAGCGCCATCGACTTGGTGACGTATTCGCTCCGGCCGTACATGGTGAAGCTCGAAGCGACGTTCAACACGCTCACACCACCCGATCAGTACGTGAAATTCAACGTTGACGCCTTAACCCGGGCCGATTTGCAGGCCCGCTACCAGGCGCACCACATCGCGCTCACCGATGGGTGGATGAGCAAGGACGAGGTGCGGGAGATCGAGGATCTTCCGCCGCTGCCGGATGGGCTTGGCACCAGCTACGCCCCCCTCATCGCCGGTGGAAACACGGTTCCGGTGGGCGAACAGCCCCCGAAACGAGTCCCATCGCAGCGTTTACGCGCTGTTGGCGACGAAAACGACTGACACCAGGGCGCTGGGGGCCTTCCAGTGCAAACAAACAACACGCACAGGGCGTGGACAACCAGACCCTGGCATTCAGAAGGAGGACTGCCGTGACCGAGCTGGAGCGGCGCTACACGCGCGTCACCGTGGAGGTTCGCGCGAAAGACGGCGACAAGCGCAGCATCGGAGGCTACGCGGCCGTTTTCAACAGCCTCTCGAGGAACCTTGGCGGGTTCGTCGAGATCGTCGACCCGGGCGCGTTCAACAAGAGCCGCGGAGATGGTTGGCCGGACGTGATCGCCCGCTACAACCACGACGACAACATGCTTCTCGGCACCACCGCCGCCGGCACGTTGCGGTGCTCGATCGACAACTACGGGTTGCTGTACGACGTGGACCCGCCACAGTCTCGCCAGGACATTTACGAACTCGTCCAGCGTGGTGACGTGACGAAGTCGTCGTTCGCGTTCCGGGTTATGCCCGAAGGTGACGAGTGGGGGCTGACCGATCAGGGGTTCCCGCAGCGTCGTCTTCTCCATGTGCAGCTCGCCGATGTGGCGCCGGTGAACCAGCCGGCCTACCCGGACGCTTCCGTGGGTCTCCGATCCCTCGCGGCGTACGTTCAGGCGCCGCTGGATGAGGTTCGGAAGCTCGCGGAGGACAACGAGCTGAAGCGGTTCTTCGTGCGCACCGACAAGGGCGGTAAGCCCGCCGCGCCGAAGACCTACGGCCCGGCCGCGCGCATGGCCATCCTCGGCAAGGAGCGCGACCCCTGGGCGTAACGCCCAACCCTTCCCTCATCCATCCGCGGGGCAGAGCGCCACTCACCCCCTGACACCCCAGAAAACCCCCGATATTCGGGGGTTTCCGCATGTGTACCGCCTTTTTTGCGAGGCAGAGCGCCACTCACCTCGCGCCCCACAGAAAATCCCGTCTTCACTCAGGAAGGAAGCCTCCATGAGCGAGGTTGTGAAGCGGCTGCGCGAGCGCCGGGCGAATGTCTGGGAGCAGGCCAAGGGCCTCGCTGATCGCGCCGCTGAAGAGAACCGCCAGTTCACCGGCGAGGAGGAGGGCCAGTGGACCGCCCTCAACGCCGAGCTCGACGCCCTCGACGTGCGCATCAAGAACGTCATCGACGGTGAGCAGCGCGCCAAGGACACCGAGGATGCGTTCGCGAAGCTCGAGGGCAAGCCGCAGGAACGCAAGGCCGGCCAGCCCGAAGGCCAGGACACCGAGTTGCGGAAGTTCCTCCGCGGCGAGGGGCCCCGAGCTTACGAGGTGCAGCCGACCGCGAACCTGGACTTCCGGTCGCTGACCAAGGGCACCGCCACCGCCGGTGGCAACACCGTGCCGACGTCGTTCTACGACCGCCTGATCGCGCATCTCATCGAGACCGCGGCGATCATGCAGGCCGGTGTGACCGTCCTCAACACCTCCTCGGGTGAGACGATCCAGGTTCCCAAGACCACGGCGCACTCCACCGCCGCGATCGTCACCGAAGGTTCCGCCATCGGCGCCTCGGACCCGGCGTTCGGCCAGGTCCCGTTGAACGCGTTCAAGTACGGCACCCTCATCCAGGTGTCACGCGAGCTGCTCAACGACACCGGGGTCGACCTCGAGGGCTACCTCGCCATGCAGGCCGGCCGGGCGTTGGGCAACGCGTTCGGCGCGCACGCCATCACCGGCACCGGCACCAGCCAGCCCCGTGGTGTGGTCACCGACGCCACCCTCGGCGTCACCGGTAGCACTGGTGTGACGGGTGCGTTCACGGCCGACAACCTGATCGACCTGCACTACTCGGTCATCGCGCCGTACCGCCAGTCGAACTCGTGCTTCTGGCTGATGCGTGACGCCACCGTTGGTGCCGCGCGGAAGCTGAAGGACACCACCGGCCAGTACCTGTGGCAGCCGTCGCTGCAGGCGGGTGCCCCGGACATGTTCCTCGGCAAGCCGGTGCTGACCGACCCGAACGTCGCGGCCACCGCGCTGTCGGCGAAGTCGGTGCTGTTCGGCGACTTCAGCCAGTACTTCGTTCGCCTGGCGGGCGGGGTCCGGTTCGAGCGGTCCGACGACTTCGCGTTCAACACCGACCTCGTGACGTTCCGTGCGCTGCTGCGCGCGGACGCTTCCCTGGTCGACCTGACGGGCGCCGTGAAGTACTTCGCTGGCGCGGCCACCTGATACACCCTTCGATCTGCGGCGCCAGACATGTGTCTGGCGCCGCAGATCGACGCTAGAAAGGCGAACCGGGATGCCCGGACCGAACCAGATGGACGAAGACACCTTCGCCCAAACGTTCAGCGCCGCGATCGCCAACGTGGCTGGCAGCGCTGGCGCCACCTACACCTCCGCGGAGCAGACCATCATCAACAACTTGGTCACCGCGGTCAACGCGATGAACGCGGCCTTGAAGCAAGCCGGCATCACCCAGCAGGACTGAAGGAGTCATCTCGTGCGCGTCACCATGAAGGCAGCGGTGTCTGGCTCACGGAACGGCCAGTCGTGGCCCGCGATCGGCGAGACCATCGATCTTCCCGACGAGGAAGCCGTGCACCTGGTCGAAGCGAAGATCGCCGAACCGGCGGGTGAGGACGAGTCGGAAAAGGCGGTCGTCGAGGACGACACCGAGAAGGCCACCCCTCGACGCAAGCCCGCAAGCAAGTAGTGATCTGAGTGGGGGTTGTCGATGGCTGATCTGCTCGCCGCATGGTCGTTCGACGAGTCCGGGCTCACCGTCGTCGACTACTCCGGGAACGGCAACTCGTTCACCATCAACGACAACGCCCAGCGCGTTGAGACTGGGCACACCAACGGTGGGTTGCAGTCCAACGGTGGTGGGACAGTTCCACTTCCCAACATTGGGGCGACCGCGGATCGCACGGTGATGTTGTGGCTGCAGGAACCGGTGGGGTTCACATCCGAACACAAGGTCATCACCTGGGAAGTGCCCGCAGTGGGTTCCGCATGGGGCGTTGACCTGGTTCCGGGGACACCACCGTTGATCCGCCTGTATGGGCGGAGCGCGTCGACCGTGGCGTATGTGGAGGCCGAGTACCCCGATGATGGCGGCTACCACCATGCTGCGGGCACCTACGACCAAAACTACTTGCGGTTGTACCTCAATGGAGACCTGGCCGGCACCGCATCCTTGACGGGGCCGTTGCGGACCGACAGCGACGCACCAGTGTTGTTCAGCGGGTTCAACGTGGCGACCATTGACTGCACCCGCATCTACGACAGCGCGCTGGATCAGGCGAGTGTGCGGGTAGCGAAGGACACTCCTGTGGAGGGGAACTTCGCCGACGCCGCCACCTTGGCGGTCACCGCCTCGTTCATCAACCGTTGCACCGCCGCCGCGCAGCGGTATGCGGCGATGGTTGCTTCCCAGCTGATCGGTTCTGGGAGTAGCAGCAGCAACGACAAACTGAGGTTGATTCTCGCGCAGAACGTGTCCCTCAATCCCGCCACATATGGGGAACGGTTCGCGTGGCTCGTCGCCTCGGACGGGTCCATCACCGGTGACCCGTTGGACGAGGTGATCGCGCTGAAAGTGTCAACGCTCTGGGATTTCGTCGCCGGAGTGACAATCTAGGGGGGAAAACATGCCTTGGCCCTACTGCCCGAACTGTCAGGGACCGCACAAGCAGTACCTGACGATGGTGCGCGACGATGACGGCAACCCCGTGGCGTGGGCGTGCTCAAACTGCCAGCACTGGATCCGCATCACCGAACGCATCGACGACCCCGAAACCGAGACCGTCATGGCCCCATACGGGGTTGAGTTCGTGCCCGCGGACACCGTGGTCGACGACCCTGTCACCGGGACGCGTTTTTCGTGCGGGAACACCTGCGACCTGGTTCTGCGGAACGGATCGGCTTACTGCTCGTGCGGGTCCAACGGGCTCGCCGAACCGACTGGGTGACCGGTGGCTGCC